>ERZ1645185.117-NODE-117-length-34152-cov-9.870282_pt1 | contig 34152 bp, 33 predicted proteins | sample MGYA00575351_ERZ1645185 | MGnify/ENA primary metagenome ERZ1645185 (study PRJEB40838, sample SAMN11284767) | freshwater sediment metagenome | isolation source: river sediment | host: Sediment | place: India: Jana village, Kanpur | collected 2015-12-17 ... | reverse complement strand
GCTTCGGGTTCGCCGCGACAAAGGCCTTCAGCGCCTTCTCGGCCCCGGCAAAATCACCCTTTTCGTACAGCGCATAACCCGCCTCATACTGCGCCGTCAGCGGGTCCGCCGCCGGGGCGGCGGTGGCGCCGGGCGCGGGGGCCGGGGCGGCTGCCGGGGGCGCGGCCGCCGGGGTCCGCGTCGGCGGCAGGGCGGCGGGCGGCTTTGCGGCTGGCTGAGGGGCCGGTGCGGCTGCATCGGGCTGCGGCCCTGCGGGCGCGGCGCCCTTGCCTTCCAGCGCATCGAAGCGCGCGACGGTGCCCGCCTCCAGCTTTTGCATCGCGCCTTCCAGCTGGCGCAGCTTGAACTGCAGCTCCTCCACCTGCCCGGTCAGCGCGCGCTGCTGGGTTTCCAGCGCCGTCACCCGCTGGGTGAGGTCCACAAGCGGCGATGTGGCGGGCGTGCCCGGCGCGGGGGCGGCGGGCTGCGCCTCGGGCACCACTTCCGGCGCGAAGAATCGTTTGTCCCCGCCGGGGAACACCTCGCGCTGCACGGCGCGCATCTGGCTTTCCAGCACCCCCACGCGCTTGTCGACCTGTCGCAGCTGATCCTGCGTGGCGGGCGCCGGCTGGGCGGGGGCGGGCTGCGCCAGCGTGGCAAGCGCCACGAGGGGCAGGGCGGAAAGAGCAAGCCTGTTCATCTGAATTGAAGTTCCCGTCCTCGTCGGCCTGGTTACCGGCGCAGTGCAGCCACAGGCTGCCTTGCCGCAAGCTGAATCAGCCGGCCGGACGGATCCCGGCGGCCGGCGGCGCCAGCCCCGGCGCCGGTGCAGGCGTGGCCGGGGCAAGGCCGCCCGTCGCGGGGCGCGCCAGCAGGTCCGCCGGCTTCAGCGACAGGTTGCGGACCTGCTCTGCCGGGCCGCCCAGCGGCGGGATGGCGGTTGCACCCACCTTCACGTCCAGCGCGCCGGCCCGGCCGGTGCGAAGCGTCCAGGCGCGGCCCTGCGGCAAGGTCATCGTCTGCCCCTTGCTCATCGTGCCCATGAACAGGGTTTCCTGCCCATCGGAAATGCGCAGCCACACCTCTTCCTTCGCTGTCAGCGTGACGGCGGCGGCCGGATCGGCCGCAGGCGCGGCGGGATCGCCGGCGGGCGCGGCAGACGGGTCTGCATCGGACGGGGTCGCCGCCTCCGCCATGGCGACGGGGGTTTCCGGCACCGGCGGCGCAGCCGGCGTCAGCCAGCCCGCACCCCAGGCCCAGAAGCCGCCCAGCAGCAGCAGCAGCAGCGCGACGCTTCCGGCGACCAGCGCGGGGGAGGGCAGGCGCTTCTCCTCCAGCGGCAGCAGGTCCACCATCGTCGGCACCGGGTCGCCCTTCTGGCTTTCCACCCGATAGCGTTCGGCCGCCTCGGCCGGATCCAGCCCCACGGTGCGCGCATATGCCTTCACGAAGCCCAGCGAATAGGTCAGCGCGGGCAGCTTGTCGTGGTCGTCCGCCTCGATTTCCGAAAGGATGCCGGGGCGCACCTTGGTGCGTTCCGCCACCTGCGCCAGCGTCAGGCCGGCGGCCTCGCGCGCCTGGCGCAGGGCTTCGCCGATGGTGCGGGCGGGGGCAGGTGTGGCGGCGTCGGCGGATTCGGCCGAAGCCGATGCGCCGCGACGGCGCGACGGCGGGGCCGCCGGCTTGTCTTCACCCTGCGGCACATCTTCGTGCGGGATGCCGTTCGCGTCGTCCACCTGAAAGTCCCTTCAGGCCGTTGGCGGGGCCTGTTTTCCGCGACAGTTGAAGCGCTTGCAACGCCCCACCGCCTTTTGTTCGACACCGGTGATTTCGATAGGCCCGCCCTCCTTGCAAAGTCAACCGCGCCCCATCCGGCATCGCCTTCGGGTCGCCGCGCTTGTTGCAGCGCGGCATTTCATGTATGCGCCGCGCCAACCACACTCCCTCCCGATCTGGAACCCCCGCATGCAACTCCGCAACGTGGCGATCATCGCCCACGTCGACCATGGCAAGACCACCCTCGTCGACCAGCTCTTCCGCCAGTCCGGCACCTTCCGCGACAACCAGCGTGTCGCCGAGCGCGCGATGGATTCGAACGATCTGGAACGGGAACGCGGGATCACCATCCTGGCGAAGTGCACCTCGATCGAGTGGGAAGGCACCCGCATCAACATCGTGGACACCCCCGGCCACGCCGACTTCGGCGGCGAGGTGGAGCGCATCCTCTCCATGGTGGACGGCGTGATCCTTCTGGTGGACGCCGCCGAGGGCGCGATGCCGCAGACGAAGTTCGTCACCTCGAAGGCGCTGGCGCTGGGGCTGCGCCCCATCGTCGTCGTCAACAAGATCGACCGTCCCGATGGCCGTCCGCAGGAAGTGCTGGACGAAGTGTTCGACCTGTTCGTGGCGCTCGGCGCCAACGACGAGCAGCTGGACTTCCCGGTGCTCTTCGCGTCGGGCCGCAACGGCTATGCCGGCCTTGATACCGAAGTGCGCGAAGGCACGCTGGAGCCGCTGTTCCAGACCATCGTGGATCATGTCCGCGCGCCCGTGGCCGATGTCGACGCGCCGTTCAGCTTCCTCGTGTCGCTGCTGGATCGCGACCAGTTCGTGGGCCGTATCCTGACGGGCCGCATCGCCACCGGCACGCTGAAGCTGAACATGCCGATCCGCGCCCTCGATCGCGACGGCAAGGTGGTCGAAGATGGCCGCGCCACCAAGATCCTCGCCTTCCGCGGGCTGGAGCGCGTGCCGGTCGAGGAAGCGCAGGCGGGCGACATCGTTTCCATCGCCGGCCTCACCGTCGCCACCGTCGCCAACACCATCGCCGATCCGGCGGTGACCGAGCCGCTGTCGGCCCAGCCGATCGATCCGCCGACGCTGTCGATGCGCTTCGCCGTGAACGACAGCCCGTTCGCCGGCAAGGAAGGCTCCAAGGTCACCAGCCGCATGATCCGGGACCGGCTCCTGCGCGAGGCCGAAGGCAATGTCGCCATCCGCGTGACCGAAAGCGACGAGAAGGATTCGTTCGACGTCGCCGGCCGGGGCGAACTGCAACTGGGCGTGCTGATCGAAACGATGCGCCGCGAAGGCTTCGAGCTGTCGATCGGCCGTCCGCGCGTCATTTTCGACAAGGACGATGCCGGCAACCGCACCGAGCCTTATGAAACCGTCGTCGTGGACGTGGACGAGCAATATTCCGGCACCGTCGTCGAGAAGATGGCGATGCGGAAGGCGGAAATGACCGACATGCGCCCGTCGGGCGGCGGCAAGGTGCGCCTCAGCTTCTCCGGCCCCTCGCGCGGCCTCATCGGCTATCATGGCGAATTCCTGTCCGACACGCGCGGCACCGGCATCATGAACCGCCTGTTCGACCGCTATGGCCCCTGGAAGGGCCCGATCGCAGGCCGCCAGAACGGCGTGCTGATCTCCACCGAAACCGGCGAAGCCGTGGGCTATGCGCTGGGCTATCTGGAAGAGCGGGGCGAGCTGATGGTGGTGCCGGGCGAGCCCATCTATGCCGGCATGGTGGTGGGCGAAAACGCCAAGTCCGACGATCTGGAAGTGAACCCGCTGAAGTCCAAGCAGCTCACCAACTTCCGCGCCTCCGGCAAGGACGATGCGCTGCGCCTGTCGCCGCCGAAGCGGCTCACGCTGGAACAGGCCATCGCCTACATCGACGAGGACGAGCTGGTGGAAGTGACGCCCAAGTCCATCCGCATCCGCAAGCTCTATCTCGATCCGCACGAACGCAAGCGCCACTCGCGCTCGCTGAAGGCCGCCGGCTGACCAGCGGCCCTCGGCTACCCCCTAAGTTGACTTGAAGGCTGCCAATATCTCATGTAGGCAGCCATCAGGGCAATTTAGGGGGGAATATGAAAAGGTTAATGCTTGTTAGCGCCTTGACGGCGCTTGCCGCGCAGCCGCTCTCCGCTGCGGTCATCGATCAATCCAGCTTCTTCGATGGCGGGGGCTATCCGATCCAGCTGTCGCAGATCGCAAGTGCGCCGGGCGGCAACGGCCGCATGCAGGCCCATTCCGTCACCGCCGGGCAGACCGGCCTGCTCAGCCGCGTCGACCTGCTCGTCGCGGAAGGCAATGGCACCGGCGCGCTGGTCCTGGGCCTCGGCTACGGGCTCGTCACCGACGCGGGCTATTCGAACGCCGTCAGCCTCGTCATCGATCGGGCACAGGTCGCCAGCTATACCGACCTCAACAACGGCGGCTTCACCAGCATCGACGTGTCGGCGCTGGGCTTCAACGTCGCTGCCGGGCAGCAGTTCACCATCCACCTTTCAGCCGCTGCCGACAGCATCACCAACCGCTTCGGCTGGGGCTTCGGCAACGACATCGACGGCAATGGCACGGTCGGCGCCTTCGCGGACTATGCGGGCGGCGACAACCGCGTGTCGGAAGACGGCGGCAGCAGCTGGTCCGTCACCGGCTATGACCGCGCCTTCCGCACCTGGGTCGAGGCGGGCGCCGTTCCGGAACCCGCCAGCTGGGCGATGCTGATCGCCGGCTTCGGGCTGGTGGGCGCGATGGCGCGCCGCCGCCGCCCGGCTATGGCCTGAGCGCCATTCCCTTGCGCCCATGGCCGTGGCACAAGCCGCGGCCATGAGCTTCCCGCCAAGCCCCCACATGGCCCGCGCGCTGGATCTGGCGCGCGCGGCTGCCGGGGCGGGCGAAGTGCCGGTGGGCGCGGTGCTGACCGCGCCGGATGGATCGGTTCTGGCCGAAGCGCACAACCTCACCCGCACATTGCCCGATCCCACCGCGCATGCGGAAATGCTGGTGCTGCGCGAAGCGGCCCGCCTGCTGGGCAATGAACGGCTGACGGGCTGCACCCTGTGGGTCACGCTGGAACCCTGCCCGATGTGCGCCGCCGCCATCGCAGAGGCGCGCATCGCCCGCCTCGTCTATGCGGCGTCCGATCCGAAGGGCGGCGGCGTGGAACATGGCCCGCGCATCTTCGCCCACACGCGCCATGTTCCGGAAATCCTCTCCGGCATCTCCGAGGCAGAGGCCGCGGCGCTGCTCAAGGGCTTCTTCAGCGCCCGCCGCTAGCCTGCGTCAGGCATGAATTCCAGCGCCACGCCGTTGATGCAGTATCGCAGGCCGGTCGGCGGCGGGCCATCGGGAAACACATGCCCCATGTGGCTGCCGCACCGGGCGCAATGCACCTCCACGCGTACCATGCCGTGGCTCGTGTCCCGCGTGGCGCCCAGCGCGCCGTCCACCGGGGTGTCGAAACTCGGCCAGCCGGTGCCGCTCTCGAACTTGGTGCCGCCCTCGAACAGCGCCGCGCCGCACCCGGCGCATTGAAACACGCCCGGCCGCTTTTCCCGCAGAAGGCCGCAGCTGCCCGGCGCTTCGGTGCCATGCTGCCGCATGATCCGATACTGCTCCGGCGTCAGCCGCGCCCGCCATTCGGCATCGCTCAGCTCGAACGGAAAGCTCATGCCGCCGCCCGCGCGGGGCCAACAGACAGGTCGGCCGCCAGAAAGGCCTCAACGGCCTCCAGCGGCACATCCTTCGCCAAAAAGCTGTCGCCCAGCCCCCGCGCCAGGATGAAGGGCAGGCCGTCGCTCGTCCGCTTCTTGTCCTGCCGCATGTGCCGGATCAGGCGCGGCGCCGCGTCGGCAGCAATTCCGGCCTGCCGGGGCCAGGCCATCATCCCCACCGCCTCCAGGTGCCGGGTGAAGCGGTCGGCCTCGGCCTTCGCCATCAACCCGCGTGCCGCTGAAAAACGCAGGGCCTGCGCCATGCCGATGCCCACCGCCTCGCCATGCAGCAGGCCGCTGGAAAAGCCCGTCTCCGCCTCCAGCGCATGGCCGAAGGTGTGGCCCAGGTTCAACAGCGCCCGGATGTCGTTCGTCTCCCGCTCGTCGGCGGCGACGATGGCGGCCTTGGCGCGGCAGCTTTGCGCCACTGCATGGGCCAGCACGGCAGCGTCCTTCGCCAGCAGACGGGCGGCATTCGCCTCGCACCATTCATAAAAGGCCGGGTCGGAAATCAGGCCATATTTCACGATCTCGGCATAGCCCGCCTTCATCTCCCGGTCGGGCAATGATTGCAGACAATCGAGATCGGCCCAAACGGCCAGCGGCTGGTGGAAGGCCCCCACCAAATTCTTGCCCGCCTTGGTGTTGATGCCCGTCTTGCCGCCAACCGAACTGTCCACCATCGCCAGCAGCGTCGTCGGCACCTGCACAAAGCCCATGCCGCGCTTCACGATGGCGGCGGCAAATCCGGTCAGGTCGCCGATCACGCCGCCGCCCAGTGCGATCACCGCGTCGCTGCGCGTCACTTCCAGCGCCAGCAGCCGGTCCACCAGCTGCTCCAGCGCCGCGAAGCCCTTGGTCGCCTCGCCCGCCGCCAGCACGATGGGCACCGTCTCGAACCCCGCCAGCCCGGCGGTCAGCCGGTCCAGATGCAGCCCGGCCACCGTCTCGTCCGTCACGATGGCAACCCGGCGGTTCCGCGTCAGCGCGGCCAGCCGGTCCCCGGCAGAGGCAAGCACGCCCGCCCCGATGGAAATCCGGTAGCTCCGGTCGTTCAGCTGCACGGGCACGTCGATCAAGTCAGGCTCTCCCGGTTCCGGCCGTTCAGCGCATCGAGGATCGCGGTCACGCTTTCCTCGTGCGGGCCGTCTGCCGACACGATGTGAATGGGCGCCTGCCTGTAGCAGGGGCCGCGCACCGCCATCAACTCGTCCAGCACCTGCCGGGGATCCTTGCCGATCAGAAGCGGGCGGTGGCTGCGCTTGGCGACGCGCGCGGCCAGCGTGTCGATGGAGGCGTCCAGCCACACAGCGGTGCCTTCCGCCAGGATCAGCGCCCGCGTTTCCGGATCCACGAAGGCGCCGCCCCCCGTTGCGATCACCTTGTGGCCGCCATCCATCAGCCGTGCGATCACCCGCCGCTCCCCGTCGCGGAAATGCGGTTCGCCGAAGCGGGCGAAAATTTCGGATATCGGCATCTGCGCCGCTTCCTCGATGGCGGCGTCGGCATCCACGAACGGCCAGCGCAGCTTGGCCGCCAGCCGCTTGCCCACCGTCGTCTTGCCGCTGCCCATCAGCCCGACCAGCACGATCGGCCGCCGCCGCCAGTCCCGGCGGATCGCGCCCGCGTGCACGATGCCGCGCTTCGTCACTTGGGCATCCAGGGGGGCTTCCACAGGCTTCATCGGCCCCGCTATAGGGTCGGCATGCCAGCTAGCGCAAACGTCCCGGCCCTGCGGCGCTGGATTCTCCTTCTGGGGGCCACGCTCCTGCCCGTGGCACCGCTTTCGGCGCAGGCCCAGCAGCCTGCCGGCGGCGTACCCAAAGTTCAGCCGCCATCCGGCGGCGCGCCGAAATCCCTGCTGCCCGATGACATCGCAGAGCCTGCCGCCCCCCAGGCCGGCACGGTCGAAGGCGCGGTTTCCACCGCCCCGATGGGCGCGCCGGCCCCTCTCCCGGGGTTCGATCCGCTGCCCGCGCCGGAAGCAGCCCCCCCACCCCTGCCAGAGCCGGAGCCGACCGATCCGCTCGCGGACCTTGCAGGCCCCACCGTCCAGCCGGAACGCGCCGGGCCGCTCGGCGCCGCCAGCGGCGGCTATCGCGCGGACCTGTTCGCCGGTTCGGATGCCCGTTTCCTCACGGCCCTGCTGTCCCGCATCGATCAGCCGCTCGCCAGCCGCTGGGGGCAGATCCTGCTTCAGCGCAGCCTGCTGACGGCGGCCGACGCCCCCGGCCCGATCAACCCGGCTGACTGGGTATCCGCCCGCGCCCGCGCGCTTGTGGCCATGGGCGCGGCGACGGATGCGCACCGCCTCGTTTCCGGCATCGCTGTCGATCGCTACACGGTGCCGCTCTACAATGCGGCGGTTCTGGCGGCCGTCGCGTCGGGCGATCCGATGGCGCTCTGCCCGCTGTCACCGCTGGCCCGCGTCGTCACCGAAAGCCCGACATGGGCGCTGGCGGATGCCATGTGCCTCGCCATCCTGGGCGATGATGTCGGGGCCGCCGCGCAGTTCGATCAGCTGCGGCGGCGGGAACAGCTCACCCCGTTCGATATCGGGCTGGCCGAACGGGTCGCCTCCGCCACCGGGGCCGGGCGGCGCGGCGCGAACCCTGAGTGGGACGAGGCGGCGTCCGGCCTCACGGCCTGGCGGCTGGGCCTTGCCAGCGCGGCCGGGCTCGACATTCCGGCCCCGCTGATCAGCGCCGCCACGCCGCAGCAGAAGGCCTGGTATGTGCGCCTTCCCGGCCAGTCGCTGGAAAGCCGCGCGGCGCTCGCCCCCGAGGCCGCCGCCACCGGCGCCATCAGCACGGCGGAAGTGAACCGCATCCTCGCGGCAGAGGCGGACGCGCTCGACCCCGCCGCTGCCGGGGAAAGCCCCGGCGGGCGCCTGCGCACCGCCAATGTCGCGGCCGGGGTCGAGGACAGGCTCTCGGCGCTGAAGGCGCTGTGGGGCCAGGCCCCCAAGGGCTCGCTCGCCGCCTATGGCTGGCAGGTCGCCACCGCGCCGGCCGCCGCGCGTATCCGGCCAGACGCTGCCCTGTCGGCCGACGCGCCCGCGCTGGTGCAGAGCCTGCTGGCAGCCGGCATCACGCCCATCGCGGATCGCTGGTGGCCCCTGCTCGAAGGCGGAGACCGCGAAGCCGCCTTCGGCCCGCTCGCCGCCGCCTCGACCCGCGTGCCGGTCGAATCCGCCCTGTTCGACGGCTGGGCGAAATCCGTGCCCGCCCATCGCGCGCAACTGCTGGCGGCCGGGCTTGAGGGGCTGGGGCGCGGCAAGGTCGGCCCGGAAATCGCCCCCCTCGACAATGACTGGACGCGGGCGCTCGATCGCGCCGTCGCTGCCCGCCGATCCGGCGAGGTTATCCTCATTGCGGCCAGCGCCCTTCGCGGCAGCTGGGCCGAAGTGCATCCGGATCAGCTGCGCCGCATCGCCCGCGCGCTCGTCGCCATCGGCCACGCCCCGGAAGCCCGGCTGATCGTGGCGGAAGCCGCGACGCGGGGATAGGGCCGGGGCAGGGCAGGCCAGCCCCGCCCCCCAACGAAAAAGGGGCCTCCGGTTTCCCGGAAGCCCCCTTGTCTCGTTCAGGTCGTCACCTGCCGGGCGAACCCTCAGGCTTCGGTCGACTCTTCCGCCGCTTCGTCCGCGGGCAGGGTGCCCGGCTCGGCCGTCGCGTCGAATTCCTCGGTGAAACCGGCTTCCTCGCGTTCGAACAGGTCGGCCGTCACGTCGACGCCCTGGGCCTGAAGTTCCGCTTCTTCCGGCGAACGGGCAACATTCACCCGGGCCGACACGGTCACTTCCGGGTGCAGCACCAGCTTCACCGTGGAAATACCCAGCGTCTTGATCGGCTTGTCCAGCACCACGGCGCTCTTCAGCACCTTGTGGCCGGTTTCCGTCACGGCGTCCGCGATGTCGCGGGCCGAAACCGAACCGTAAAGCGCGCCGGCGTTCGAAGCCTGGCGGATCAGCACGACCGACACGTCGGTCATGGTGGCGGCCTGCGCTTCGGCCGCTTCGCGGCGCTTGGCGTTGTCGGCTTCGATCGTCGCGCGCTGCGCTTCGAACTTCGCCTTGTTGGCGTCGGTGGCGCGAAGGGCCTTGCCGCGCGGCAGCAGGAAGTTGCGCGCGAAGCCGGGCTTCACGGACACGACATCGCCAATGCGGCCGAGCTTTTCGACGCGCTCGAGAAGGATCACATCCATTGTCGCGCCTCCCTTACTTCACGAGATAGGGCAGCAGGCCGAGATGGCGTGCGCGCTTGATGGCTTGCGAAAGTTCGCGCTGCTTCTTGGCGGACACCGCCGTGATGCGCGAAGGGACGATCTTGCCGCGTTCGGACACGAAGCCCTGCAGCAGGCGGATGTCCTTGTAGTCGATCTTCGGCGCATTGTTGCCCGAGAAGGGGCAGCTCTTGCGGCGACGGAAAAACGGGCGTGCCATGGCTTACCAGGCTCCTTCTTCAACGCGGGGGGCGCGCGGCGCGCGTTCGCCGCGACCGCCACGGTCACCGCGTTCGCCACGTTCACCACGCTCGGCGCGGTCGCCACGGTCGGATTTCTTCATCATCGCGGACGGGCCGGTTTCCAGCGCTTCCACCCGGATGGTCTGATAGCGGATCACGTCCTCGTTCAGGCCAACCTGGCGCTCCAGCTCCTGCACCGCGGCCGCCGGGGCCTCGATGTTCAGCAGCACATAATGCGCCTTGCGGTTCTTCGCGATGCGATAGGCGATGTTGCGAAGGCCCCAATATTCGGTGCCCTTCACTTCGCCGCCGTTGTCGGCCACGACCTTCGTGAACGCTTCGGTGATGCTCTCCACCTGCGCCGGCGCCAGATCCTGACGCGCGAGGTAGACATGCTCGTAAAACGGCATGCGTTTCTCTCTTCCTGTGCCGATCGCTGACCTCGCGGCGAATTCCGCGCATGGCCCCTCCGGCTCTCTTGAAGCGGTGGCCCCTAGAGGAAGCCACCCCGGATTGCAAGTTCGGCGATCGCGAAGCGGCGCCTCAGCCCCTCAGCGCCGCCTGCGCCACCGTTGCCAGGTGCGCCAGCATCGCCAGTGTCGGCGCGCCGCCGTTGCGCGCGGTCTGGATGGTGCGCGTGATCGCCCCGGCGGATGCGGCATGGGCTTTCAGCCATGCCTCCGTCTCCGCCAGCGGGTCGCCCCCCTGCGGCGTCAGCTTCCCGATCAGGTCCAGCCGCATCGTCTCGAAGGCCCGCGCCGTCGTCGCGGCCAGCAGCCGTTCCCAGCTGTCGGCCGGCGTCAACGCGCGGGTCGCGCCATGCGCCCAGTCGATCGCCAGCGCTTCGCCCAGCCGTGTATAGGCCTGCGCCGTCTTGCCCTCGTCCAGCCTCAGGTCCGAGGCGAGCGCGACCACCCCCGCAGCGCCCGAAAGGGCGTGCAGCGTCGCGATCCAGTCCACAACGTCGGTCGGCGCGCCGGCCAGCGTCAGGCGCTGGCGGATGGCTTCCACCTGCGCGCGCGGTTCCGGGCGCAGCAGCTTGTCCAGCCGGGGCAGCAGCCGCTTCAGGCCCGGCGCCAGCCGGGCCGACAGCCGTTCCGGGCTTTCCGCGCCGGTGCGAACGGCCAGGTCGCCAACCAGCACCCGGGTCACAGCGGCAGCCTCCCCATGGAAGGCCAGCGCCTGCGCAGCGGGCACCTTCGCCGCATCGATCGCGGCCCACAGGCTGTCCAGATCGAACAGCGTCCGCGCGGATACGAACGCGGCCGCAACCGTCGGCAGCGGCACGCCCAGCTCGGCGGACAGGTCATGCGCCAGCGTCACGCCGCCCCGGTTCACCAGCAGGTTGGCAAGCTTGGTGGCGACGATCTGGCGGCGCAGCTGGTGGCCGCGAATCTCCGCCTCGTAAGGCTTGCGCATCAGCGGCGGGAAGGCCCGGAACAGATCCTCTTCCAGCAGCGGGTCCGCCACCAGGTCGGATTCGACCAGCGCGTCCTTCAGCTCCATCTTGGTATAGGACAGCAGCACCGCCAGTTCCGGCCGCGTCAGCCCACGGTTCAGCCGCTTGCGCTCCTCGATGTCGCGCGGCCCCGGCAGGCCTTCCACCTGCCGGTCCAGCCGGCCAGAGGCTTCCAGCATCTCCATCAGGCGCACATGCCCCTGCAGCCGCTCGCGCGCATGCGCCTCCACGACAGACAGGATCAGCGTCTGCGCCGCATTGTTCGAAAGAACCAGCGCGGCCACCTCGTCCGTCATCTCTGCCAGCAGCTTGTCGCGGGCGTCGCCCGAAAGCCGCCCGGCGCGGCTGGCCGCGCCCAGCGCGATCTTGATGTTCACTTCATGGTCAGAGGTGTCAACACCCGCCGAATTGTCGATGAAGTCGGTGTTCAGCCGTCCGCCATGGCTGGCGAACTCGATCCGCCCGGCCTGCGTCACGCCCAGGTTGGCGCCTTCGCCGATCACCTTGGCGCGCACGTCCTGCCCGTTCACCCGGACGGCGTCGTTCGCCCGGTCGCCCACATCGGCGTTCGATTCGGTCTGCGCCTTCAGATAGGTGCCGATGCCGCCGAACCACATCAGGTCCACAGGGGCCTTCAGGATGGCGGACATCAGCTCCGCCGGCGCCAGCTCCTCCGCCTCGATCTTCAGCATCGCCCGCACTTCGGGCGACAGCGGGATGGCCTTCTGGCTGCGCGGGAACACCCCGCCGCCTTTCGAAATCAGCTTCGCGTCATAATCCGCCCAGCTGGAGCGCGGCAGCGCGAACAGCCGCGCGCGTTCCGCCCAGCTGGCGGCGGCGTCCGGCGCCGGATCCAGGAAGATGTGGCGGTGATCGAAGGCCGCCACCAGCTTCAGGCTCTTCGACAGCAGCATGCCGTTGCCGAACACGTCGCCAGACATGTCGCCCACGCCCGCCACCGTCACCGGATCGGCCTGCACGTCCACGCCCATTTCCGCGAAGTGGCGCGTCACCGACACCCAGGCCCCGCGCGCGGTGATGCCCATCGCCTTGTGGTCATAGCCGACAGAGCCGCCGCTGGCGAAGGCGTCGCCCAGCCAGAAGCCGGCATCCAGCGCGATGCCGTTCGCGGTGTCCGAGAAGGTTGCCGTGCCCTTGTCGGCCGCGACCACCAGATAGGGGTCGTCGCCGTCCAGCCGCGCCACATGGGCAGGCGGAACCACATGGCCCTCCGCATCCAGATTGTCCGTGATGGACAGAAGCGTACGGATGAACAGCTTATAGGATTCCAGCCCCTCGGCCGCCCAGGCGTCGCGGTTCACGGCCGGATCGGGCAGCTGCTTCGGGAAGAAGCCGCCCTTCGCGCCGGTCGGCACGATCACGCTGTTCTTCACCATCTGCGCCTTCACCAGGCCCAGCACTTCGGTGCGGAAATCGTCCCGCCGGTCAGACCAGCGCAGGCCGCCGCGCGCGATCGGCCCGCCGCGCAGGTGGATGCCCTCCACCCGCGGGCTGTACACCCAGATCTCGCGCCAGGGCAGCGGCTTGGGCAGGCCCGGCACGCGCGCCGATTCCAGCTTGAACGCCAAGGCCGCCGGCCCGCCGGGCACGAAGGCATTGGTGCGCAACATCGCCTTCACCAGCCCCAGGAACAGCCGCAGGATGCGGTCGTCGTCGATCGCCTGCACGGCATCCAGCGTCTCGCGGAAGCTCTCGCCGGCCGCCTCTGCGGCCTTTTTCGTGCCGTCGGGGCCGTGCAGCGCCCGGAACAGCGCGATCAGCGCCAGCGTCGCGGGCCGGTTGCGCTTCAGCACGTCGACCACGGTCTGGATGGAATAGGCGCTGCCCGTCTGCCGCAGATACCGGAACCAGGCGCGCAGCCAGTTGGCCTCCTCCGCGCTCAGCCCGCAGGCCGGGATCAGCGCGTTGAAGGCATCATTTTCCTGCGTGCCCGTCAGCACGGCGTCCAGCGCCGGGTTCACCACCCGGCAGAAGGGTTCCAGGTCCTCGGCTGCCACGGTGGCTTCCAGCTTGAAGTCGTGGATCCAGCCCAGTTCCCCGCCGGCCAGGTCGTAGGGAACCTCCTCGATCACGCGGAAGCCGAAATTCTCCAGCATAGGCACCGATTCCGACAGCGGGATGATTTCGCCCAGCCGGTAGATCTTCAGCCGGATCGTCGTGTCCGGATCGCCCTCGCGCCGATAGAGCGCCACATGCCGGTCGTCCGGCGTGGACAGTTCCGTCAGCCGCAGGATGTCGTCGGCGGCCTCCGCCGGCGTGAATTCCGAACGATAGCCGGGCGAAAAGGCCCGCCCATGGGAAAGCGCCAGCCGCGCAGCGCGAATCGCCCCCGCCCGGCCCACCAGCGCCAGTTCCAGATCGTCGTCCCAGCCGCGGGTCAGCAGGATCAGCTGCTGGTTCAGCTGCGCCGAATCCGGGTCAGCCGCCACGCCGTCCATCAGATAATGCACGCGCGCCAGCCCTTCGGCGCGCAGCTCCGCATCGAATTTTTCCAGCCGCCCGCCGGTTTCCGCTTCCAGCATCCGGCCGATCCGCGCGCGCAGATCCGCCGAATAGGCCTCGCGCGGGATATAGACGAGGAACGAGGCCTTGTCCGATCGCGCGTCGCGCCGGGCGAACAGCTGCGGGCGCGGCCGGTCCAGCAGGCTCAGCAGGCCGCGGGCCATCACCAGCAGTTCCTGCGTGTCGATCTGGAACATTTCCTCGCGCGGGAAGGTCTCGATCACATGGGTCAGCGCCCGGCCGGCATGGCTGCGCGGCGCATAGCCCAGCGTTTCCGCGACTTCGGCCACCTTGCGGCGCACCAGCGGCACGCGCCGGGGGCTTTCCCGCAGCGCCGCGCTGGCGAACAGCCCCAGGAAATGCGCCGCGCCCGTCACCGCGCCCTTCGAATCGAAGCGCCGCACCGTGATCAGGTCCAGCGGCACGCTGCGGTGCACGGTGGATCGGCTCTGCGACTTGTGGATGCTGACAGGCTCTGCCGACTGCCCGTCGTCCTCAGGCGCAGGCCAGCGCGCCCGGTCGCGCAGCAGGCCCAGCCGGTTGTCTCCGTCGGCAAAGCCCAGCAGGGTGAAATTGTCCGAAGCCAGCCACTCCAGGAAGGCGATGGTTTCCGCCAGCACATGCGGCGCGATCGGCGGCGGGCTGTCGTTCAGCCCGCGCGCGGCAGCGCGCAGTTCCTTCAGCATCGGCTGCCAGTCCGTCACGGCGGCGCGGACATCGGCATAGGCCTGCTCCAGCGCCAGCGCCAGGTCCGCCCGCTTCTTCGCAGGCGCCCGCTCCACGTCCATCAGGATCAGGCTCTCGCGCGGGGCGTCCGCCTCGCCCAGCGAAACCAGCCGGCCGGCGGCATCGCGGCGCACCGGCAGGATGGGGTGGAACAGGCGCTGGATCTCCAGCCCGAAGCCGCCGATCGCGGCTGTCGCCGAATCCACCAGGAAGGGCATGTCATCGGTCGAAAGGGCGACAGCCATGTGCCGATGGCCCGCTTCGCCTTCGCCCGCGCCCACATTCACCGTTTCGGCGCCGGGCAGGCGCACCGCAAAGGTCTGGAAGGCGAAATCCGACAGCCGGACCAGATCGGCTTCCGACAGCCCCTCCACCTCGCTCTCCGACGCGCTGCCGAACAGCAGGTCGCGGAACTGGCGCCTCAGCGCCGGCGGGAAGGACTGAATGTCTGCGGGGCTCTTCTGCGCCTTCGCCTTGCTGGGCATCTGCTCGCTCTTCCTGTGCCGCGGCCTTCGGCCATCTTTTGGCTATTCCTTCTCATACAGGGCTTGTCGCAGCGGGGGCGTCGGAATCTTGCGGCGAACGCCGAATATTCTGCGGCAAACAGGCCGCTTCAGCGACTGTTTCGCCCCATCCAGTCGATTGCGGCACGCAGCTCGCGATGCAGCTCGGCCGTCTCGTCGGCCGAAAGCAGCCGCCGCCACGACAGCAGCGCAACTGCCAGCCCGGCCAGCCCGCTGCCCGGTTCCGGCGCAAAGGGCAGGGCGACCGCCCGGAACAGCAGGGCCGGGCGCGGGCCGCCGATATCCGGATCGAAGTCGCTGTCCAGATGCAGCGGATGCCCGGCCGTTGCAGCCGCCAGCGCCAGCGCGGCCATCCGTGCGCCGACGCCCAGTCTGGCATCGTCGGCGCGGCTGCCGGGGGCAACCGGGCCAGGGCCGGCAAACCCCATGTCCACAAGATCCGCGCCCGCGCGGGTCACACAGGCCTCGCCGCCATCGGGCAGTTCCACCAGCAGCGCCTGCGCCGCGAAGGGCGGCGCCAGCAACGCTTCGGCAGCCGCTGCCGGTGGCATCCCCCGGTCGCCGCCGCGCAGGCGCATCCACAGCGCTTCCGCCCGGTTCGGCAGGCGCCGTTCGATTCCGGCGGGGGCCAGCCCGCCCCCCGCAGACGGCGCGGCCGGGAATCCGTGGGCCGCGCCCAGCCGCCGCGCGGCCCAGGGGCTCGGCAGGCCCTTGGCCTTTTCCTTTGTGGCGGTTGCATCCATCACCGGCCCTTCACGGCCGTTCGCGCCGCAAGTTGAGGCCGCGCCCCGTGCCGCCCCCCGTCCCGCCCCCCCGTGCCGCCCTTCGTGCGGCTTGTCGCGGCCATCGGGGGCCGGTAAAGGCGCGGAACATCCCGACCGGCAGGCCCGGCCGGGCAACATTGGCCCATGGGGATCTTGGGGGACTGAATGGACGCGATTGTCAGCGCCGAGTGGCTGAAGGGCGAACTGGAAAAGAGCGACGTGCGCGTCGTCGATGCAAGCCTGTTCCTGCCGGAACATGGCCGCAACGCCCGCGCCGAGTTCGAGGCCGCGCATATTCCCGGCGCTGTCTTCCTGGATCTGGAGGAAGTGGCCGACGCGTCGTCGGGCCTGCCCTTCATGCTGCCGAAGCCGGAAAAATTCGCCTCCCGCGCGCAGGCGATGGGCCTGGGTGATGGCTCGCGCATCATCGTCTATGACAATTCGCCCCTGAAGTCCGCCGCCCGCGCCTGGTGGATGTTCCATGTGTTCGGCGCCCATCAGGTGGCCGTGCTCGATGGCGGGCTGGATGCCTGGAAGGCCGCCGGCGGCGCGCTGGAAAGCGGCAAGCCGGTCGTGCGCCACCGCCACTTCACCGTGTGGGCCGATTTCTCCGGCGTCCGCGATCTGGATGCCATGCGCGAAAATCTGAAGTCCGGCGCGGCGCAGGTCGTCGATGCCCGCTCCGCCGCCCGTTTCGCCGGCAGCGAGCCGGAAGCGAGGCCCGGCGTCCGCCCCGGCCACATGCCCGGCGCGAAGAGCCTGCCGCACACCAGCCTCTACAACGCCGACGGCACGCTGAAGGACGCCGCCGGGCTGAAGGCCGCCTTCGCCGCCGCCGGTGTCGATCCGGAAAAGCCGCTGATCGCCACCTGCGGTTCGGGCATCACCGCTGCCAGCATCGTGCTGGCCGCCACCGTGCTGGGCGCCAAGACCCCGGCGCTGTACGACGGCAGCTGGGCGGAATGGGGCGCGCAGGCCGATACGCCGGTCGTTTCTGGCGCTTGAGCGGGCCGGACAAGCCCGAAACCTGGGCCTCGGCCGCCGGGCGGCGGCCGGAATGGACACAGAATCGCGAAGGCACGGGCGGGATCGTGAACCCGCCCGTCTGGCGCGCGTCCACCATCCTCTATCCCAGCATCGCCGACATGGATGCAGCCAATCTCGCGCAGGACGAGACGCTCTTCTATGGCCGCAAGGGCACCCCCACCACCTGGGCCCTGCGCGAGGCGCTGACCGGCCTCGAACCCGGCGCGGCCGGCACCATGCTCTATCCCTCGGGCGTGGCGGCAATCGCGGGCGCCATCCTGACGGTCGCGAAACCCGGCAGCCACATCCTCCTGCCCGACAGCGCCTATGATCCCACCACGCTGATGGGGCAGGGCCTGCTGAAGCGGCTGGGCGTGGAGGCACAGCCCTATGACCCGCTGATCGGCAGCGGCATTTCCGCGCTTTTCCGCCCGGAAACCGCGCTGGTGCTGGTCGAATCGCCCGGCTCCCTCACCTTCGAGGTGCAGGATGTGCCCGCCATCGCGGCGGCGGCCAGGGCGGCCGGAATCCCATCCCTCCTCGACAACACATGGGCCGCCGGCCATTTCTTCAAGGGGATCGCGGCGGGCTGCGACATGGTCGTCCAGGCGCTCACCAAATATGTCGGCGGCCATTCGGATCTGATGATGGGCGCCGTCTCCGCCACGGCGGAGTTCTTCCCCCGCCTGCGCAACACGGCCTGGCATCTCGGCCAGTGCGTGTCGGGCGACGAAGCCGCGCTGGCGCTGCGCGGGTTCCGCACGCTTCCCGTCCGCATGGCGCGGCACGAGCAGTCCGCGCTCAGGATCGCGCACTGGCTGAAGGCGCATCCGCTGGTGGACCGCGTGCTGCACCCGGCCTTGCCGGATTGCCCCGGCCACGACATCTGGAAGCGGGATTTCACCGGCAGCTCCGGCCTGTTCGGGGTTGTCCTCAACACCGGCTCCCGCGCGGATGCGCCGCTGTTCTTCGATGATCTGCGCCATTTCGGCATCGGCTTTTCCTGGGGCGGCTATGAAAGCCTCGCCATCCCCACCAGCCCGGAAAAGCTGCGCAAACTCGCCGGTTTCCGCCCCGCGGGCCTCAGCCTACGCTTGTCCATCGGGCTAGAAGACCCGGACGACCTGATCGCGGATCTCGCCGCGGCACTGGAAAGGCTCGGCCGGCAGGGGAGGTAGAACATGGCGGACATCGCAGCCCTTTATCGCGACACGGATGCCGTGGGCCTCGCCCAGCTGGTGAAACGACGGGAGGTGAGCCCGCTGGAACTGCTGGATGCGGCGCTCGCCCGTGTCGAGGAAACCCAGCCCGCCTTCAACTATATCGTCCGCCTCTTCCCGGATCGCGCCCGCCGCCGCGCCGCCGAACCGCTGCCGGATGGCCCGCTCGCAGGCGTCCCCTTCCTGGTGAAGGATCTGGGCATCGATGTCGCGGGCGAGATCAGCGGCATGGGCAGCCGTTCCATGCGCTACACGCCGGACTGGAACTCGATCCTCGTCGAACGGGCAGATGCCGCCGGCCTCCTCACCTTCGGCAAGACGACGACGCCCGAACTCGGCCTCACCATCACCACCGAAAGCGCCGCCACGGGGCAGACCCGCAACCCCTGGGATCCCGCCCGCATCGCAGGTGGCTCGTCCGGCGGGGCGGCCGTCGCGGTCGCTGTCGGCGCAGTTCCGCTCGCCCAGGCGTCGGACGGCGGCGGCTCCATCCGCGTGCCCGCCAGCTGCTGCGGCCTTCTCGGCCTGAAAACCTCGCGCGGGCTTGTCCCCCACGGCCCGAAGCTCGAAACCATGTGGAACGGCATGGCCGTCTCCGGCCCGATCGCCCGCACCGCCCGCGATTGCGCCGCCTTCCTCGACATGCTCGCCGGCCCCGCGCCCGGCACCCGCGCCGCGCCGCCTGTCCCCGGCGGGGGCTGGCTCGCCAATCTCGAAACCGCGCCCCGCCCGCTGCGTGTCGCCCTTCTCGACGCGCCCATCACCGGCACGCCGGTCGATCCGGAGGTGTCCGCCGCCCTCGCCGCCGCCGCGCGCCAGATCGAGGCGATGGGCCATATCGTCGAACCGGCGCAGCCCGCCATCGACTGGCCGGCCCTGATGGCCGCCAACATCACCAACATCGCCGTCTGCACGGCGGCCGACATCGAACAATTCCGCCTCGCCCAGGGCCGCGATCCGGGCGACGGCCTCGAACCCGCGGTTGCCAACTGGCGGCGCATGGGCCTCGAACGCGGCGGTCTTGCCCATGAACTCGCGCTCCGCGCCCTCGAAGCCGCCTGCATCGCCCTCGACCGCTTCTTCGAAACCCACGACATCATCCTGTCGCCGACGCTGGCCGAACCGCCGATCGAGCTGGGCATCCTCAGCCTCTCCAACCCGGATCACCAGCAGTTCATCGAAACCTACACCCGCTTCTGCCCCTATGTCGGCCTCGCCAACATGACCGGCACGCCCGCCATCACGCTGCCGCTGGGCCACAGCCGGTCCAACCTCCCCATCGGCATCATGGCCCACGGCCGCTTCGGGTCAGACCTCACCCTTCTCCAGCTCGCCCACCAGCTGGAACGCGCAACCCCCTGGGCCACCCGCCGCCCGCCGGTCTGATCGCGGGAAGCGGCGGCCGGAACCGCAGCCGCCTCAGCCTTCCCGTCGCACGCGCAGCATCAGCGGCCCGAAGGCGTCGGCCTGGCTCAGTTCGGCCTGCCCGGTGCGGGCCAGTTCCAGCGCCGCCACGAACGAAGAGGCCATGGTGGACCGGGTCAGTTGCGGGTCTTCGCTGGCGGGCAGGAATTTCGCCAGCTCGGTCCAGTCCAGCGCGGTGCCGATCAGGGTGGACAGGCGCTGCAGCGCCTCTTCCAGCGTGCAGATCGCGCCCCTGTTGTGGGGGGTCCAGGGGCCGGGCTTCGGCCGCTGGTTCAGCGCGCCATAGGCCTGCAACAGGTCATAAAGCGTGGCGTCCCACTGCGACTGGCGGATGGTGCGCAGCCCCTCCGGCATGCCGCGCGCGAACACGTCGCGGCCCAAGAGGTCGCGCCGCATCAGCCGGTCGGCGGCGTCGCGCATGGCCTCCAGCCGCTGCAGCCGCCAGCGCAGCCGTTCAGCAAGGATGTTCGGGTCAGGATCCGGCTGGTCCTCGCGCGGCAGCAGCAGGGCGGATTTCAGATAGGCGAGCCAGGCCGCCATCACCAGATAATCGGCCGCGATCTCCAGCCGCAGGGCGCGGGCCTTCTGGATGAAGGCCAGATACTGCTCCACCAGCGGCAGGATCGGGATCTTCGCCAGATCGATCTTCTGGTGCCGCGCCAGGTTCAGCAGAAGGTCCAGCGGGCCTTCCCAGCTTTCGAACGAAACGATCAGGGTTTCGGGCAGCGGCGCCGTCCGCGGGGGGTCTTCCGCGAACAGCCCGCTCATGCCGATGCCAGCAACAGGTCGCGTTTGGCGGCCAGTTCCGCCACAGTGCCCGCCGCAGCGGACGGCCAGGCCATCGCCCGATCGAGCCGCTCCCGGGCCGGGTCGGAAATCGGCCCCAGCGCGTCGGCCACTTCCTTCATTTCGGCGAAGTCGCCCGAACAGTGCAGCGCAATGTCGCAGCCGGCGGCGATCACGCCGGTCGCGCGGCCCGCCATGCTGTTGCCGCCCGGTTGCAGGCCCAGCGCATGCATGCCCAGATCGTCGGACATCAGCAGATTGTCGAAGCCGATGGAGCCCCGGATGATGTCGCGGATGATCGTGGGAGAGAGCGAGGCGCAGAAGGTCTCGTCCCAGGCGGTATAGAGGATGTGCGCGGTCATCGCCATCGGCGCGTCGGCCAGCCGGCGGAACGGGATCAGGTCGGATTCCAGCTCCTCCGTGCTCGCCGTCACGGTGGGCAGCGCCAGATGCGAATCGAGCGTGCCGCGCCCATGGCCGGGGATATGCTTCACCACCCCCACGCAGCCGCCCTGCTTCAGCCCGTCCAGCGTGGCCCGGCCAAGCGAGGCGACCATCGCGGGATCGGTGCCATAGCTGCGGTCGCCGATCACCTCGTGCATGCCGTCTGCCTTCACGTCCAGCAGCGGCAGGCAATCCACGTTGATGCCCAGTTCGGCCAGCATCACGCCCAGCGCCTGTGCGTTGGCGCGGGCGGCGGCCATCGCCGTCAGCGGCGCCCTGGCGAACGCCTCTCCGAACACCACCGGCGGCGGGAATTCGGGCCAGTGCGGCGGCCGCAGCCGGGCGACACGCCCGCCCTCCTGGTCGATCAGGATCGGCACCGCCGCATTGCCGGAAAGCGTGCGCAGCGAATCGGTCAGCGCCCGCACCTGCTCCGGCGTGTCGATGTTGCGCCTGAAGAGGATGTAGCCGGCAGGTTCGCAGGCGCCGAACAGCGCGCGCTCGTCGGTGGAAAGCTCGGTGCCGGCAAGGCCGAAGAAGGCGGGGATCATCGCGTCCCCTTGCCGCTCAGGCCCCCAACAGGCAAGCCCGGCACAGCCGGATTCCGCTGCCGATCAGGATCAGCGCCAGGATGCCGATCACGCTCCATGTGCCCAGGATGCCCAGCACGCGCGCGGCATTGGGCGAAGGCCGCGCCATGCCGATCGGATGGATCAGCCGCGAGACGACAAGCACCACCGCCATCGCCACCAGATACCAGGGCTGCCCCAATGCCCGTTCGGCAAGCCCCAGCAGGATCAGCGCGATCGGGATTGTTTCCACCGCATTGCCATGGGCGCGGATGCGTTCTTCCAGCAGCGGATTGCCGCCATCGCCCAGCGAAACATGCGCGCTCCGCCGGATGGCCGAGACGCGCAGGCCCAGCACCACGATCATCAGGCCGAGCATCCCGGCGGTTATCATGGTCAGCTGCACGTCCGATTCTCCCCTCGGCGGGCGCCGCCTCTTGCCTTTTCGCGATTTTTGGCTAAGACCGCGCGCTCGATTCCCAACTGTCCGGGCGGTTCGGGCGCGCAGGATTGTGCGCTTCCCGCCCATTTGATTGAAGAAGGTGCCTCATGGCCGTCCCCAAGCGCAAGACCTCGCCTTCCCGGCGCAACATGCGGCGCAGCCACCACGCCCTCGTCGCGGTGCAGCCCCAGGAATGCTCCAACTGCGGCGAGCTGAAGCTGAACCACCATGTCTGCCCGGCCTGCGGCTTCTATGACGGCCGCGAAGTGATCGCCTCCGAGGACTGATCGACGGACCGGGGGATAACAGGCGAAACCGCGCTTGAAGCCCCGCCCGGCCATGGCTAGTCACGCCGCGTGACAGCAGAAAAAAACCAGAAGCGCCCGCTCATCGCGCTTGATGCGATGGGCGGAGACGTCGGCCCCGAAGTCGTGATCGGCGGGGCCGAACTCGCGCGCGAACGCTACCCGCAGCTCCGCTTCCGTCTCTATGGGCAGGAAGCCGCGATCCGCGCCGCGCTCGCCCAGGCGCCCCGCGTCAGCGCGGAAGCCGAAATCGTCCATGTCGACGGCGTCGTGCTTGGCACGGACAAGCCCGGTCAGGCGATCCGCCGTGCGAAATCCACCTCGATGGGCCTCGCGATCGAGGCAGTGAAATCCGGGCAGGCGCAGGCCGCCGTCTCGGCCGGCAACACCGGCGCGCTGATGGCGATGGCCAAGCTGGCGCTGCGCACCATGCCCGATATCGAGCGTCCGGCGCTTGTGGCGCTGATGCCCACGCTCAAAAGCGACTCGGTGGTGCTGGATCTGGGCGCCAACACCGAATGCGACGCGGAAAATCTGGTGCAGTTCGCCGTGATGGGTGCGGCCTTCGCCCGCACCGTGCTCGGGCTTGACCGACCCAAGGTCGCCTTCCTCAACATCGGCGAGGAAGACATGAAGGGCACGGAAGCGATCCGCGACGCCGCCGCCCTCATCCGCACGGCCGCTGTCGACCTGCCGCTGGAATTCCTCGGCAATGTCGAAGGAAACGGCATCGCGCAGGGCAACACCGACGTGATCGTGACCGACGGGTTCTCCGGCAACATCGCGCTGAAAACTGCGGAAGGAACCGCCAAGCTGGTGACAGGGCTGCTGGCGAACGCCTATCGCGCGTCGCTGCTCACGAAGATCGGCTATCTCTTTTCCCGCTCGGCGCTGCGCGCGCTCCGGGATCAGCTGGATCCGAACAACCACAATGGCGCAGTGTTCCTGGGCCTGAACGGTGTGGTGGTGAAAAGCCATGGGGGCGCCAACATCAAGGGCTTCGCGAATGCCATCGGCGTTGCCCATGATCTCGTCACCAAGGACATCAACGCCCGCATCCACCAGGATCTCGCCAATTTCGCCGCCCACAGGCCCGCCCCCCGGCCCGGCAGCGGGCCCGCGGCCGACGCGGCCTGATCGTCATGCAACGTCGCTCCGTCATCACCGGCACAGGCAGCGCGCTGCCGCCGGAAACCGTCACCAACGCCGATCTCGCCGCGAGGCTCGACACGTCGGATGAATGGATCGTCGAACGCACCGGCATCCGCGAGCGCCGGATTGCCGCGCCCGGCGTCCGCACCTCCGATCTCGCCACGGCTGCGGCCGAGGCCGCGATGCAGGCGGCGGGCGTGACGGCGGCCGACATCGATCTGGTGATCGTCGCCACCGCCACCCCGGATCAGACCTTCCCGGCCACCGCCACCACCGTGCAGGCGCGGCTGGGCATCCGGCACGGCGCGGCCTTCGATGTCGCGGCGGTCTGCTCCGGCTTCGTCTATGCGCTGACGGTCGCGGATGCGCTGCTCCGCACCGGCGCACATGGCCGCGCACTGGTGATCGGCGCCGAACTGTTCAGCCACATCCTCGATTGGGAGGACCGCACCACCGCCGTCCTCTTCGGTGATGGCGCAGGCGCCGTCGTGCTGGAAGCGCAGGAAGCGGATGGGCGCGGCGTGCTTTCGGCGCGGCTCCATGCCGATGGCCGGCACAATGATCTTCTCTATGTGGATGGCGGCCCCGGCTCCACCGGCACCGTGGGCAAGCTGCGCATGAAGGGCCGCGAGGTGTTCCGCCACGCCGTCACCAACCTTGCCGCCGTTACCGAGGAAGTGCTTGCAGACGCAGGTCTTTCCGCGCAGTCCATCGACTGGATCGTGCCCCACCAGGCGAACGCCCGCATCCTGGAGGCGACCGCGAAGAAGCTCGGCCTGCCGATGGAACGGGTGGTGATGACGGTGAGCGGCCATGCCAACACCTCGGCCGCCTCGGTGCCGCTGGCGCTGGACGCTGCCGTTCGCGACGGGCGAATCAAGCCCGGCGATCTCTGCCTGCTGGAAGCCATGGGCGGCGGATTCACCTGGGGCGCGGTGCTGATTCGGGCCTGATCGGGGCCACGGCGGCTCGGCCCGTCGCTGCCAAGGGGCGGCGTGTCCCGTTGCCCTTTGTGACGAAGCATTTCACGAAACTGTAAGGGCTTTCGCCAAGCCACGCTTTTGATTAGCATTCTTCGACGTAAACAGGTCTTGTCCGAGTCGTTCGGGCCGATCTTGAGGTGTCGGGGGGTCGAATGGCGCAATCCCAGAAATCGGTGCCGACGCTCACGCGGGCGGATCTGGCGGATGAACTGCACCGCACCATCGGGCTGTCGCGCGCGGAATCGGCCGACCTTGTCGAACAGGTTCTGGACAATGTCGCCGAAGCCCTGCTGAAGGGGGGCAATGTGAAACTGTCCTCGTTCGGCAGCTTCATCCTCCGCAAGAAGGGCCTGCGCGTCGGACGCAACCCGAAGACCGGGGTGGAGGTGCCGATCCAGCCGCGCACCGTCCTCACCTTCCGGCCCAGCCAGCTGCTCCGACAGAAGATCAATGATTGATGGCGCCTCCTGCTGAACCAGATGCCCCGGGCAAGGATCCCGCGGCCTTCCGCACCATTCGCGAAGTGTCCGAACTGCTCGGCGTGCCGCAGCATGTGCTGCGCTTCTGGGAAACCCGTTTCCCCGAATTGAAGCCGCTGCAGCGGGGCGGCAACCGCCGCTATTACCGGCCGGGGGATGTCGCCTTCGCGGCCGCGCTCCACAAGCTGCTCCACCAGGACGGCTACACGGTGAAGGGCGTGCGCAAGCTGATCACCGATCATGGCGCGTCGAACCTCGTCGCACTCGCCAACGGGGAAACGGTCGCGCCGCGCGGGCGTGGCCGGCCGGCCGCAGCGCCGGTGATCTCGGTGGTGCCCGCCCCGGCAGAGCCGGCCCCGGCCGCTGCCGAACCGGTCCGCGCGCCCGCCGTGGCGACGCCTGCGTCCGCCGCCTCGCCGGCGCTCCTCCCGGAACTCATCGCCCTGCGCGATCGCCTCGCCGCCGCGCTGGCGGCCTGAACCCCCGCTTGCCGCCCGCAGCGCCCGCCCCCATAAACGGGGCATGAAGGCGGTTGCGGTCTTTTCCATCAAGGGCGGCGTCGGAAAATCCGCGACGGCGGTGAACCTCGCCCATGCGGCCGCCACAACCGGCGGCCGCCGCACCCTGCTGTGGGATCTGGATTCGCAAGGGGCCGCCACCTGGCTGCTCCAGCGGGAGCCGGCGTCGGGCCGCAAGGCCCGCGCAGCGCTCGCCGGGGACGAGGCGCTGTCGGGCCTCGTGGTGCACACCGAATTCCCGAACCTGCACATCCTGCCCGCCGATCGCTCGCTGCGCCGGCTGGAAGGCGATCTCGCCCGGTCCGACAAGGAAAAGCAGCTGAGGAAACAGCTGAAGGCCTTCACCGAAAGCTATGACCGCATCCTGATCGATTGTCCGCCGGGCCTCTCGGAACTCGCGGTGCGCATCTTCCGCGCCGTCGATCTCATCGTCCTGCCGGTGATCCCTTCGCCCCTGTCGGAACGGGCCGCCGCCCAGCTTCAGGAGGAACTGGCGATGGGCGGCTTCGACCGGCCCCGGCTGCTGCCGGTGTGGAGCATGGTGGATGCCCGCCGCAAGCTGCACCGGCAGACGGTCGCTGCCCATCCGGATTGGCCCCAGATCCCCTATTCCAGCACGGTGGAGCAGATGGCGGTGCATCGCGCGCCCGTCGCGGCCTTCCAGCCCAGCGGCGCCCCCGCCCGCGCCTTCGCGGCGCTCTGGGCCCAGGTGGAGGCCGCGCTTCTGCGCTAGCGCGCCGGCGCCAGCGGGATCGTCACCCGCGCCCGCAGCCCGCCGCCCTCGCGGTTGCTCAGCACCACATCGCCGCCATGCGCCCGGGCGATGGAGCGAACCACTGCCAACCCCAGCCCGGTGCCGCCCGTTTCCCGGCTGCGCGACCGTTCCAGCCGGTAGAATGGCTCGAACACCCGCTCCAGCTCGGCTTCGGGAATGCCCGGCCCCCGGTCGTCGATGTCGATCACCGCCAGCCCGTCGCCGCGCCAGGCCCGGGCGCTGACGTCGCCGCCATAGGTTTCGCCATTTTCCATCAGATTGGTCAGCAGCCGCTTCAATTCGCCCGGATCGCCGTCCACCACCAGCATGTCGGTCGCGTCGGCGGTGATCCGCCGGCCCGTCAGCGCCAGGTCGTCGGCAGCTTGCTCCGTCAGCGATCCCAGGTCCAGCCGCTGCCGGTTCACCGGCTCGTTGTCGGCGCGCGCCAGGCTCAGCGTGGATCGCACCATCGCTTCCATTTCAGCCACATCGCCCCGCAGGCGCGCCTTGTCGGCTTCGGGCAGGGATTCCAGCCGGAAGGCCAGTCGCGTCAGCGGCGTGCGCAGGTCGTGCGCGATGGCGCCCAGCATCTGGGTCCTGTCCGTCACATAGGCCTGCAGCCGCTGCTGCATCTGCTGGAAGGCCTGCGCGGCGCGTTCGATCTCGGCCGGGCCATCGACGCCCGGCGGGGTCGCGCGCGGGTCGCGCCCCAGCTTCTCGGCCGCGTCGGCGAACCGCTCGATCGGATCGGCAAGCCGCCTCGCAAAGACCCATGCGATGGGCAGCATGGCCAGCGCGCTCAGCAGGAACAGCAACAGGAACTGCCGCTCCCGCGTGGCGAACAGCCGCTGGTCGCGCGGCTCCGCCAGCAGCCAGCCGTCGCGCTCGCGCACGGCCACGCGGAAATGGCCCTGGATCGCGGAAACCGGCGCGCCGCCGGCCTTGGGATACAGCTCCAGGAACTTGCGCCCCTGCACGGCAGACATGTCCAGCGCCACTTCGGCCGGAATCCGCCCGATCAGGCCCGCCAGCTCCGCCTCCACCCGCGCCGCGCCCGGCCCCGCAGTCGCCGGCTGGAACGGGGCCACCGGCACCCGCTGGAAGATCAGCGCCCTTTCGTTCCGGGTCAGGATCGCCTCGGCCAGCGCCGTCACCGGCACGGTGCGCGGCGGATCCGGCGGCAGCAGCGCCAGCAGCACCAGGTTGATCAGCTGCGCGATGGCAACCGTCGCCAGCACCAGCGCGAAGATCTGGGTGAACAGGCTGCTGGGAACCTCGCGCCGCGCGGCGCCGGGCGAAACGCCTTCCTGTGGGGCCGGTGCGGTCAGCGGCGGGTGACCTTGGGCGTGAACATATAGCCCTCGTTGCGCACGGTGCGGATCAGCTCCTCGCGATTCTTCACCGCCCCGTCCAGCTTGCGGCGCAGGCGGCTGATCTGCACGTCGATGGAGCGGTCATAGCTGTCCGCATCACGCCCGCGCGCCAGTTCCAGCAGCTCCTCGCGCGCCAGCGGCTGCTGCGGCCGCTCCACGAACACGCGCAGCAGCGAAAACTCCCCGTCCGACAGCGCGATCAGCACCTGTTCGGGAGAGGTCAGCTCCCGCCGCACAAGATCCAGCTTCCAGCCGTCGAACTCGGCGATCACGCCGGCCGCCACCTCGGCCCCCGGCTCCTGCCGGCGGCGCAGCACCGCCCGGATGCGCGCCAGCAGCTCCCGCGGGTTGCAGGGCTTGGGCAGATAATCGTCTGCCCCCACTTCCAGCCCCACGATCCGGTCGCTGTCTTCGCCCATGGCCGACAGCATGATCAGCCCCGGCCCCCCCGGCACCGAAAGCCGGCGTGCGATTTCCAGCCCATGTTCGCCCGGCATCATCAGGTCCAGCACCACCAGGTCAAAGGGCGCGGCGGCGTCTGCGATCGCGCGATCCATCGAAACGCCATCCTCGGCAGTCGTCACCGAATAGCCGTGGCGGCCCAGGAACTCGGACACCAGATCCCGGATTCCGGGATCATCGTCCACCACGAGGATAGTCGGCATGTGCTGCGCCCTTTTCGATGCGTGTTTCGCATTCCCTAGCGCGTGGCGCGTTGCCGCAAAAGCCTTCCCTTGGCGCTCTGCCGCTTGACTTGGCCGGGGGGCAGGGGAAATCTCCGGTCGGGCGCGTAGGGATCTGCAAGTGCCGAGGAACGAATTCATTTGTCACGCCTGCTGATACCCGTTGCGTTGCTGCTGTCTGCCGGGCCGGGCCTCGCCGCCCAGCCCGTCGCCGGCCCGGATTTCGCTGCCGCCGGCCTGCACCAGCCTGCCTGTGCCGATGCGCCCGTGCCGGATCGCCCGCTCGCCCTTGCGGACCTTATCGACATCGCCCTGTGCCGCGCGCCGGCCACAAGCGCCGCATGGGCGGGCGTGCGCGCCGCCGCCGCCCGGGAAGCGCAGGCGCGCGCGGCCTATGGCCCCTCGCTGTCCGCCGCCGTCGGCCCGGATGTCAGCGCCAGCCGCCGCTGGGGCGCGGGCTTCCCCGCCGCCACGGACAGCAGCGCCTCTGCCACCGCCCAGCTTTCACTCCAGTGGCTGCTGTTCGATTTCGGCGGCCGTCAGGCCGCGCTCGCGGGGGCAGAGGCGGCCCGCGCCGCAGCGATGGCCTCGTTCGCCGGCACCGCGCAGGACGTGGTCGAGGAAACCGCCCTTGCCTACAATGCCTATGTGTCGGCGATGGCCTCCGCCCGCGCGGCCGACGCCAATGCCGGCTTTGCGCAAACCAGCCTTGCCGCGGCAACCGCGCGGGAACGGGCCGGGGTCGCCATCAAGTCCGATCGCCTTCAGGCAGACGCCGCCTACGCCCGCGCCCTGCTGGAACAGCGGCAGGCCCAGGGTACGCTGGAAACACAGCGCGGGCGGCTGCTGACGGCGCTCTCCCTGCCGCCCGATGGCCGCATCACCGTCGCGGAACCGCCCGCCCCCAGCAGCGCCGCCGCGCGCGCCTCCGCCCGCACCCTGCTGGAGGAGGCCGCGCGGCTCCGCCCCGATCTTCGCCTGCAGGCCGCCACGCTCGAATCCGCCCGCGCGGCTGTCGCGCAGGCACGGGCCGCCCGGCGCCCCAGCGTCTCGGTCGGCGCGGGGCCCAGCGTGTCGGTCGGCACCCAGGGGCAGGACAGCGCCGTGGCCACGGCCGGCGTCACCATGTCGATCCCGCTCTTCAACAGCGGCGGCCGCACCGCCGCCCTTCGCGAGGCAGAGGCCGAACGCGACCGCGCCGAAGCCAATCTCGCGCTCGCCGGCCAGCAGGCCGCGCTTGAGGTGTGGAGCCGTTACCAGGATCTGGAAACGGCCAGCGCCAACCTCGAAACCACCCGCCGCCTGCTCGCCAGCGCGGAAGAGGCGGCGGCCCTCGCGCAGGGACGCTACAAGGCCGGGCTGGCCGGCATCACCGAACTGCTCGACGCCCAGTCCAGCCTCACGGGCGCGCGCCAGCAGAAGGTGTTGGCCGATCTTCAGCTTCGCGCATCGGAACTGCAACTCGCCCGCTCGGTCGGCGCTGTCGGAGACGCCCTGGAATGACGCTCCCCAAATTCACCACTGGGCGGATCCTGGCCTTGCTGCTGCTGCTCGTCGCGATCGCGGGCGCCGTCTGGTATTTCGCGATCCGCAAGCCGGGGGATGCCGCCCGCTTCCACACGGCGGCAGCCGAAACCGGCGACCTGACAGAGGTGATCAGCGCCAACGGCACCATCAACCCGGTGCGGGTGGTCAATGTCGGCTCGCAGGTGTCGGGCACCGTCCAGAAACTCTATGCCGACTATAACGACAAGGTGACGGCCGGGCAGGTCCTGCTGGAACTGGATCCGCAGCTGTTCAAGGCCCGGCTCGCCCAGTCCGAAGGGGCGCTTGCCAACGCCCGCGCACAGGCTGCGCTGTCGCAGGCGAACGCCGCCCGCGCCGGGCAGCTGCGGCGGCAGGATTTCATCAGCCAGCAGGATTATGAAACGGCGCTCGCCACCGCCCGGTCGCAGGCCGCTCAGGTCGCGTCCGCCCAGGCGGCCGCCGATCAGGATCGCGCAAACCTCGGCTTCTCCATCATCCGCGCCCCGGTGTCCGGCGTGATCATCAGCCGGGCCGTCGATATCGGGCAGACCGTCGCAGCCTCCTTCCAGACGCCGACCCTGTTCACCATCGCCCAGGACCTGACCGAAATGCAGATCGAGGCGCTGGTGGCCGAGGCCGATGTCGCCCGCGTGCAGCTGGGCCAGAAGGTCAGCTTCACCGTCGATGCCTATGGCAACCGCCCGTTTGCCGGAACCGTCAGCCAGGTGCGGCTGAACCCCACCACGCAGCAGAATGTCGTCACCTTCACGGTGATTGTCGCCGTGCCGAACCCCGATGGGGCGCTGCTGCCGGGGATGACGGTGAATGCCAGTTTCCTTGTCCGGCAATATGATGATGTGCTGCTGGTCCCCAATTCCGCGATGAGCTGGAAGCCCGCCGGCTGGAACCGCCAGCAGCAGCCAAAGCCCCTGCCGGACGAAGCGAGGCTTCCCGGCTATGGCACCACCATCTTCGTGCTCGGCCCCAAGGGAGAGCCGGAGCCGCGGCGCATCCGCGTGGGCGCGGCCGACAACGACATGAGCGTCGTGCTGGGCGGCCAGCTGAAGGCCGGGGAAAAGGTGATCACGGGCGACGTGAAGCCCGCGGAAAGCGCCCGCCCCGGCGGCCCGCCGCCCGGCTGATCGTCACCCGGTGGCCGAAACCCCCGTCATCGACGTGCGCAACGTCATCAAGGACTTCCCGTCCGAAGCGGGGGTGTTCCGCGCGCTCCATGGTGTGTCCATGCGGGTGATGCAGGGGGAATTCCTGTCGATCGTGGGCCCGTCCGGGTCCGGCAAGTCCACGCTGATGAACATCATCGGTTGCCTCGACAGTCTGACAGAGGGGCAATATCTGTTCGACGGGCGCGATATCTCGGCCTTCGAGGAAGCGGAGCTGGCGCATCTCAGGAACGGGTCGCTCGGCTTCGTCTTCCAGCAGTTCAACCTGCTGCCCCGCCTGTCCGCGCGGCAGAATGTGGGCCTGCCGCTCGTCTATTCGGGCCGCTCCCGCGCCGAACGCGACGCCAAGGCGGAAGAGCTGCTCGGCCTCGTGGGCCTGGCCGGCAAGGAACGGTCGCGCCCGATGCAGCTGTCGGGCGGGCAGCAGCAGCGGGTCGCCATCGCCCGCGCGCTCGCCAATGATCCCCGCCTGCTGCTGGCTGACGAACCGACAGGCGCGCTCGACACGAAGACGGGGCGCGAAGTGCTGGACATGGTCCGCCGCCTGAACCGCGAACGCGGCGTCACCGCGATCATCGTCACCCATGATCCGGGCGTCGCTGCCTCGACCGACAGGGTCGTTCGCATCCACGATGGCCGCATCACCTATGATGGTCCGCCAACGGCCGAGGCGCTGGCCGGCGCCGGCCGGCAGGTCGCCGCAGACGGGACGCCCGCCTGATGCTCGGCGCAATGCTCGCAGAGGCCTGGAGCGCGCTGCTGGCGAACCGCCTGCGCTCGATCCTCACCATGCTCGGCATGATCATCGGCGTTGCCGCCGTGATCGTGATGCTGGCGATCGGCAATGGCGTGCAGGCCTATATCGAACGGCAGATCTCGTCGCTGGGCACCAACCTGCTGATCGTGAACGCCGGGGCCGCCCGGTCCGGCGGCGGTTTCGCGCAGGGCATCGGCACGGCGCCCACGCTCACGCTGGATGACGCAGAGGCGATCGGCCGGTTGCCGGCGGTGGCGGCCGCCGCCCCCGTTTCCGCCTTTTCCACCCAGGCGGTCGCCGGGCCCGCCAACTGGCTCACCGCCGTCACCGCCACCACGCCGGGCTGGTTCCAGGTGCAGGACTGGTTCCCCGATGAAGGCCGCGCCTTCACGGAGATGGAAAACCGGCAGGGCGCGCGGGTCGCGGTGCTGGGCCGGAAGGTCGCGGATGAACTGTTCGGCGCCAATGATCCCATCGGCCAGCAGGTGCGCGTGCGCGGCATCAGCTTCACGGTGATCGGTGTCCTGCCGTCGAAGGGGCAGGGCATCGGCGGCGCCGACCGGGATGACGCCATCGTCCTGCCGCTGAATTCCGCCCAGCGCATGGTGCAGGGCGGCGGGCCGTTCCGCCGCTCGGTCCGCACCATCATGATCACGGTGGAGCGTCAGGACGAGCTGGAATCGACGCAGGAGCAGATCAGCCAGCTGCTGCGCCGCCGCCACCGGCTGGCCCCGTCGGCCGTCGATGACTTCAACATCACCAATGTCTCCGCGCTGGGCGACACCTTCAAGCAGACGACGGGCGCGCTGTCGCTTCTGCTGGGCGCCATCGGCGGCATCAGCCTCGTGGTCGGCGGCATCGGCATCATGAACATCATGCTGGTCAGCGTCACCGAGCGCACGCGGGAAATCGGCATCCGCATGGCAATCGGCGCGCCCCGCAGCGCGATCCGGCTTCAGTTCCTGCTGGAAGCGCTGATGCTCAGCCTCGCCGGCTGTCTTGCCGGCGTCCTGATCGGCGGCGGAATCAGCCTGTTCATCAGCCGCTTCCTGCCGTTCCCGACGGTGATTTCCCCCGGTTCGGTGCTGATCGCCTTCGCGATTTCGGCCGGCATCGGCATTTTCTTCGGCTGGTGGCCCGCCACCCGCGCCGCGAAACTCAGCCCGATCGAAGCTCTGCGAAGCTGAAGCGGCCCGCCTATTTGGCGGCGGCGCCGTCCGGCTGGGTCTTCACCCGGCAGGTCCGCAGCGTCGTCGCCTTCGCGGGATCGTCGATCTCCTTGAAGGGCGCCTGCTGCAGCAGCACGCTGCCGTCCGGCTGCTCCCACCAGGCAAGGCCCATGCCCGGCTCAAGGCCATATTGGGTGGTAAAGCGCGTGCCGGGCGTTGCGTCCGTCGGGGTCAGGGTGAAATCGTCGCCGCGGATCACCAGCGCGACATCGGGCTTGCCCTGGGCGTTGGTGCCGTGGATCGCCGTGATCGGCAGATCCTTCTCGCAGGTATAGGCAACAGTCCGGCTCGCCTTGGCGAGGTTGGGCGCCGCAGGCGCCGCGGTTTCGGCCTTGGGTGCTTCCTCCGCCTTTTGTCCGCAGGCGGCCAGCAGCAGCAGCGCGGTCAGGGTCAGGGCCTGTTTCATGCCTTCAGCGCCTTTTCGATGGCGCCCGTCAGTTGCGGGCTGCCGGGTTCCACCTTGCTGTTGAAGCCGGCGATGGGCTTTCCGTCCCTGCCGATCAGGATCTTGTGGAAGTTCCACTTGGGCTCATTCTCCACAGGCAGCTGCGCCTTTGCCCAGCGATAGATGGGAATGGCCTTGTCGCCCTTCACATGCGCCTTTTCGGCCATGGGGAAGCTGATGCCGAACTTCGTCTCGCAGAACTCCTTGATCTTCCCGTTCTCGTCATACTCCTGGCTCATGAAATCGCCAGACGGCACGCCGATCACCGTGAAGCCCTTCGCCTGATAGGCCTGCTGCAGTTTCTGAAGACCTTCATATTGCGGCGTGAATCCGCAGAAGCTGGCAGTGTTCACCAGCAGCACGACCTTCCCCTTATAGGCCGACATCGGCATCGGCTTGCCGTCGATCCGCGTCAGGGTGAAATCATGGGCGGATTTCACAACAGGCATGGGCGGCGTGGCAGGCGTCTGCGCGCGGGTCGCGGAAACGACCATTCCGCCGGCGGCCAGAAGCACGCCCGCGCCAAGGATGGGAAGCCAGATGCGCATGAGAGACCCTCGTTAAGGATATTCAGCCAGCGATACTCCAACTGGCGAATCGCTGCAACGCCCGCTCTTTCCCTGCCGGGGCCCCCAGCGCCCTTTGCCCTCCAGCGCTTTGGCGCTAGGGAAGCAGCGCGATGAAAAAGCTCACAGGACAGGACAGGGCCATCACCCGCGGCTGGCGCCCGGCCACGCAGCTCGTGCGCGGGGGCACCGCGCGCAGCAACTACGGCGAAACCTCCGAAGCGATCTTCCTCACCTCCGGCTATTGCTACGACAATGCCGAGGAAGCCGCCGCCCGCTTCCGGGGCGACGCGAAGGGCATGACCTATTCGCGCCTGCAGAACCCCACGGTGGAAATGCTGGA
>ERZ1645185.116-NODE-116-length-34176-cov-8.027461_pt1 | contig 34176 bp, 25 predicted proteins | sample MGYA00575351_ERZ1645185 | MGnify/ENA primary metagenome ERZ1645185 (study PRJEB40838, sample SAMN11284767) | freshwater sediment metagenome | isolation source: river sediment | host: Sediment | place: India: Jana village, Kanpur | collected 2015-12-17 ... | reverse complement strand
GGCAACGTGAACGGCAACGGCGAGTTCAAGAACTTCTGGAGTGCGTACGGTGGTATCGGGATCAATAACGTTGGTCGCACGTACTCCGATCGCGATGCCCGCGGTGGCCCAGCGCTGTTCCTGCCGCCGCGCGTGAACGTGTGGAGTGGATGGACCGGTGACCGCCGCAAGTCGTTCACGCCACAGGTGGGGCTCAATGCGGGCCGTCGCGTCGACGGCTTCGGGAGCAACTGGAACGTGTACGGTGGCGCCACCGTGCGTGTCGGTTCGCAGTTCAACGGCAGCTTGAACGTCAACTACTCGCGAAACATTGACGATCAGCAGTGGAACGGCAATTTCGTGGATGACGGCATCGCGTCGTTCACCTTTGCGCGCCTGTATCAGTCCACGAGTTCCATCACGATGCGGCTGAACTACACCATCACGCCCACGCTCAGTCTCGAGAGCTACGTACAGCCGTTCGTGAGCACGGGCGAGTACACGGAGTGGCGCGCGTTGGCCGAGGGCCAATCGCCCGATCGTGAACGCCGGTTCCGCCCGTACACCGAACGTGGGGCGCCGTCGGGGTTCAGGTTCGGCCAGCTGCGCACCAACAACGTGGTCCGGTGGGAGTACCGGCCCGGGAGCGTGCTCTTCTTCGTGTGGACGCAGGCGCGCGATGCGGCCGACACCGACCCGGCCAACTTCGGGGTCACCCCGGGATACGGGGCCGTATTCGGTCGTCGCCCTGACAACGTATTTCTCGTGAAGGCGAGCTATTGGTTGGGGCGCTAGTCGACATCGCAAACGCCGCGCGGGCTGCGCGGCGTTTGCGACTTTGATTCAATCATTCGGCGTGGCCAGTCGCACCGCATGTTCGCGCACATCGGTCGGCCATGGCAGCATCAACTGCTCCATGCGCAACAAATCGGCGGCAAAGAGCGCCCGCGTGACCTCTTCGTAGTCGGGAAGATTTCCGGCGATGGCGTGCAGGAAGCGGTACGAGGCCTCGCGGGCGTTGCGCGCGCGCTCGTCGGATGCACCGGCCTTGCGTGCATGTTCAACCAGCTTCCGCAGCGTGACCGAGGCGCCGCCCGGCTGGGCCGCCAACCATTCCCAATGATGCGGCAGCAGCGTGACTTCGCGGGCCACCACCCCCAATCGCGGTCGCCCCGGGCCACGCGGCGCGGTGCTCGCTTCTCCCGCGGACACTGGTTCCGGGGGCAACGCGGCGTCGGCGGGGCTGGCGGGTTCTGCGCGGGCATCGACATCGATTTGCCGACCCGTGGCATCCTCGAACAGCAGCAACCACTGCGACCCGCCGGTGGACGCCTCATGGAGCGCGCGGGTCGTCTCCGCCAGTGTGCCGGCCGCAATGCGCCGGTGTCCATCGAACAGCGTATAGCTCAAACGGTTCTCCAAGGTTACGCCTTTTGTATCCGGGTATAAATGTAATATCCACCCGGGTAAAATGGAACGCAAGTTGTGTTCAGCGAATCGGCGCCAACTGGCGTCATCCATTGGGCTACGCTAGGCTCATCGCGCGTCCCACTCCTGTATCCAGTTCAGCCTTGGCATCGCCCGTGACTTTGACTTTTCGCTACTCTCGTTCCGTGGTCCTGGCCAGCGTCGGCCTGCTGGTTGTCGGCTGTTCGGGAGCGAGGGTGAGTACCCCGCCTGCTGCCGCCGGTCTTGACATGGCATCGCACGCGGCCCATCAGCCGGCCAGCGGGGCCGAGGCCGCACCGTCGGCCACGACGTCGGCCACGATGTCGCACGATCACAACGCGGGGTTGCCGCCGGTAGTCATTCCGGCGGGCTCGATCATCACCGAAGCCGACGTGCGCTTCATGCAGGGCATGATTGCTCACCATGCGCAGGCGGTGGCCATGACGCGCCTGGCGGCTACCGCGGGCGCCAATCCGCGCGTGCTCAAGCTCGCGCAGAAAATCGACCTCTCGCAGGCGGGAGAGATCGTGCTCATGCAGGAATGGCTGCGCGCCTACGGGCAGTTTGCGCCAGACACCTCGTCGTGGCGTTCCATGACGATGCACGGCATGTTGACCGCCGAAGAGATGGACAAGCTCGCCGCAGCGCGCGGTGAGACGTACGATCGCCTGTTCTTGACGTACATGATCCGCCATCACGAGGGCGCGCTGCAAATGGTGGCTGATTTGTTCAAGTCGCCGCGCGCTGGACAGGAAGTAGACGTGTCAGTTTTTGCGAATGATGTCGAGAGCACGCAGAGCGCGGAGATTGCGCTCATGCGACGCATGCTGCTTGACATGTAGCGACCGTTGTTCGTGTTCGGTTTGTGCGGCCGTCGTTCCGACGCGCCGTTGTCCCCAACTCCGGAGTGTTGCTCGATGATCACCCCCCGTCGGACGCGCGTTTTTGGCACCGGGCTCTTTGCCGGTGTCGCCACCGCGCTCCTTGCTGCGTCGACGGCTCAGGCACAGACCTATCCGAGCGGTACCGATCCACGGAACGGCCTCAGTGCCGGCCTGCACGATGCCGGATCGGCCATCAAGGGGATGCGCCTCGTGGCAGCGGCCCGCAAGCCGGCCGAGTTCGACACGTTGCGCGGGCTGACCTTCGTGAACAGCGATCTCGCCTTCCGCGGCACGCTGGTGTACCAGGGCAACTTCGCTGGCTTTTCCATCTGGGACGTGAGCAATCCTGCGTCGCCGACCATGGTGTCGGCGGTGTCGTGCATTACGTCGCAGGGCGATCCGAGCATCTACGGCAACCTGCTGTTCGTGTCGGCCGAAGGCGGTGGCAACCGTAACGACTGCGCCAAGGGTGGTGTGCAGAATCCAGCCGATCACATGGCCGGCGTGCGCATCTACGACGTGAGCAATCCCAAGTCACCACGCCTCGTGAAGAACGTGCAGACGTGCAAGGGATCGCACACGCACACGCTGGTGCCGCATCCGTCCGACAAGAACGTCGTCTACATCTACGTGTCGGGGCAGCAGGGCGCACGTCCCGCCGCGGAAATGGCGGAGTGCAAGAACGGGGGCGATCCGGCTGATGAAAGCAACTCGCTCTATCGTCTGGATGTCATCAAGGTTGACATCACGCGTCCGGAGGACGCGTCGGTGGTGACGGGTGCACGCATCTTTACGGGGCTCACGCCGGCGCCAGCGCGTGGTGGTGCTCGTCGTGCGCCACGGGCGCTCAGCGGAGCCGACAGCGCCATGATGGCGCAGATGGCCAACAGCGGCCCCCGCAATTGTCATGACGTCACGTCGTATCCGGCCATGGGACTCTTGGCTGGCTCCTGTGGCAGTCACGGATTGCTGGTCGATATCAGCAACCCCGAGAAGCCCATTCGACTCGATGCGGCGGCCGACACCAACTTCTCACTCTGGCACACCGCCGTTTTCAGCAATGATGGCAGTAAGGTCGTCTTCACCGACGAGTGGGGCGGCGGCACCTCGCCCAACTGCCAGGCCATTCACCCGCTCGAGATGGGTGGCAACACGACGCTGGTGATCACGAAGGAGCGCAAGTACGAGCAGCACGCATACTTCAAGATTCCCTCGGCACAGAGTGCGCAGGAGAACTGTGTGTCACACAACGGCGGGCTCATTCCCGTGCCGGGGCGCGACATCATGGTGCAAGGCTGGTATCAGGGTGGCATCGATATCATCGACTTCACCGATGCCGACAAGCCGGTAGAAATCGGCTACTTCGATCGCGGTCCCGTCGATGCGCCGTCCACGGAGGCCAACACGCGCGCGCGTGGCACGATTGGCGGCTCGTGGGGCGCCTACTGGTACAACGGCCATATCTACTCGTCGGAAATGGCGCGTGGTCTCGACGTACTCGAACTGGTGCCCAGCGATCAGCTGTCGGCCAACGAGATTGCGGCGGCCAAGCTCGTGATGATGGATGAATACAACCCGCAGGCGCAGCCGCGTCTGGTGTGGCCGGCGGCGTTTCCGGTGGTACGCTCGTACCTCGACCAGCTCACCCGGAACGATGGCTTGGCCGCATCACGTCGCAGTGCCATTGCCAAGTCGCTCGACGCGGCAGAGAAGGCCACGCCGTCGGCGCGGCGCACTGCCTTGCAGCTGCTCGCGACGCAGGTGGACCGTGATGTCGCTGGTGCCAAGGATGCCGCGCGTGTGAAGAGCATGGCGGCGGCCATTCGCGACTTGGCCAAGGCCACGAAGTGAGACATCGTCTGATGGTGGCCGCGAGCACGCTGGGCGTGCTCGCGGCCACGCTCGTTTCCGGTTGCGCGCGCTCGGTGGCCGCCAACCGTGCGGCCAAGGCACCTGAGACATCCGTGCCACGCATTGCCATCATGTCGGCGTTCGATGCCGAGTGGCAGGCACTGCGCAGTGCTACGCAGATCACCGGTACGCAGGTGGTGAACAACCGCACGTTCTACTTCGGTCGGTTGGCTGGGCACGATGTGGTGCTGTTGCTGAGTGGCTTCAGCATGGTGAACGCGGCCATGTCCACGCAGGCGTTGCTCGATCGGGTACCCGTGAAGGCCATTGTGTTCAGCGGCATTGCCGGCGGCGTGAACCCGGGGCTCAACGTGGGTGACGTGACCGTGCCGGCGCAGTGGGGCAACTACCAAGAACAGCTGTTCGCCCGCGAAACGCCGCAGGGGTTCGCGCCGTCGCGTGTGACCACCGACTTCGGCGGCTACGGCATGATGTTTCCGCAAGGCACGTCGGTAACGGCACGAAACGCGCCCCCCGACTCACTGGTGCGTCGCTTCTGGTTCCCGGTGGACTCGGTGTCGCTCGCGGTCGCGCGCACCGTTGCCGGCCAGGCGACGCTCAAGCGATGCATCGCTACCGATCGTTGTCTCGACCACACGCCGAAACTTGTCGTGGGTGGCAACGGTGTCAGCGGGCCCACGTTCGTGGACAACGCGGCGTACCGCGAGTGGGTGTGGAAGACCTTCAAGGCCGATGCGCTCGATATGGAGTCGTCGGCCGTGGCGCTGGTCGCCTACGAGAATCAAGTGCCATTCATCGCCTTCCGTTCGCTGTCCGACCTGGCGGGTGGCAACGAAGCGCCGAATGAAGCCCGCATCTTCGGCCGACTGGCGTCGGAGAACTCGGCCGCGGTTGTCATGGCGTTCCTCAAGGCGCTGCCGACGAGCGCATTCGGGGCCGAGAGCCGCCGGTGAAGCAGTACTTCGGCTTCGATCGGCACGGAACCAGTTGGCGCACGGAAATCATGGCCGGCGTCGCGACGTTCCTCACGATGGCCTACATCATCGTGGTGAATCCGGCCATCCTCGAAGCGGCCGGCCTCCCCCGTGACGCCTCGATCACGGCGACGATCATGTCGGCTGCCTTCGGCACACTCGTCATGGGTGTGTATGCCCGGCGACCGTTTGCCATCGCGCCGTATATGGGCGAGAACGCGTTCATTGTGTTCACGGTGGTGAAAGGGCTCGGGTTCCCGTGGCAAACTGCCCTCGGAGCGATCTTTCTGGCCGGCGTCCTCTTCACCGTGATGACGCTGCTGGGCGTGCGGAGCTGGTTGGCCAACGGGATTCCTGCGAGCCTCAAGCACAGCTTCACCATCGGCATTGGACTATTCCTCACGTTCATCGGGCTCAATGCCATGGGCGTGGTGCAACTCGGCGTGCCGGGATCGCCGGTAGCGCTCGGGAACCTCGGCAACGCCGGCACTCTCGTTGCCATCGGCGGCTTCTTCGCCACGGCGGTACTACTCGCCCGACAGCAGAAGAGTGCGTTGCTCGTGGGCATCGCGCTCACGACCATGGTGTCGTTTGCGCTGGGCATCACTCCGCTACCGACTGGCGTGATGAGTTCGCCGCCGTCGCTGGCGCCACTGTTCGGCCATCTCGATATCGCAGGCGCCCTCACGCTGAAAGCGCTGCCGGTGGTGGTCATCGTCTTCGTGATGGCGTTTGTGGATACCATTGGCACGCTCATCGGGCTTGGCGCGCGCGCCGGGTTGCTCGACGACCAAGGCAACCTCCCCGACATGGAGAAGCCCATGCTGGCGGACGCCGTCGTGAACATCGCGGCGCCAGTCTTTGGCACCACCACGTGCGGAGCCTTCGTGGAATCGGCTGTGGGGATCGAAGCCGGCGGTCGCACCGGGGTGACTGCAATCGTGGTGGCGCTGCTTTTTCTCGCGGCCCTGTTCTTTGCCCCGCTGCTGACCGCCATACCGGCGCACGCTACCGGCGTGGCAATCGTGGCCATGGGTGTGCTCATGCTGGGTGCCATGGCCACGCTCGACTTTGCCGACTACACCGAATGGGTGCCAGCATTCCTCACCATCGTATTGATGGCGTTTACGTACAACATTGGGGTAGGCATGACGGCCGGGCTAATTGCGTATCCGGTGCTCAAGCTTTGCACCGGTCGTGTGCGCGAAGTGCCAGCGGCCATGTGGTGGTTGGCGGCCATGTCCCTGTTGTTCTATGCCGTTTACCCGTACCACTGATGCCGTCGACTCCAACGCATGCAGGCGCGCTGTGACCCATCCGCTGTACGAATTTGCCGAGCGCTATACAGCCGCCTGGTGCAGTCAGAATCCGGACCAGGTGGCTGCATTCTTTGCCGTCGACGGCGTGCTCACCATCAACGGTGGTACGCCGCATGTGGGGCGTGCCGCCATCGCCGACTCGGCGGCGTCGTTCATGGCGGCCTTCCCTGATCTCGTGGTTGCGCTGCGCACGGTGGAATCGCACGACGATCGCGTGTGGTATGACTGGTTGCTCACGGGAACCAACACGGGCCTGGGTGGCACTGGTCGGTCCGTGCGCATCAATGGGCGTGAAGCGTGGCGCATGACCGCCGATGGCCTCATTGCCGATTCCATCGGGAGCTTCGATGTCGCCGACTACGAGCGGCAGCTGACTGCGTGATCGCTGCCGTTTTCGTGTGTCGGGTGCACCGTCGGGTGCCGGATGAATCCATCGACATGTCGCAGAGAGTCTACGGGTCGCCTGGGGGCATCGTTTTTCCGCCGAATGCAACTGCATGAGTGAAGAACATTTGCGAGCATTTCTCATTCTGTTGTGATAATCATGGCGGTGGGCACACGAATTTCTGGACATCGATGAACCAGCATTTCCAATCCCCCCAGCTGCCCCCATCATGAAGCGATTCTCCGCTACGCTCGCCCTCGTCGCCGCGTGCTCGTTGCCGTCGGTACTGTCAGCGCAGACGTTTTACACCAACCGCGCCGCATTCCAGGCTGCGGCCGGCGCGCTCACCAAGGAGAGCTTTGAAGGGATGCAGCAGCCGGTGCCGGCCGCCACGCTGACCTTCAATGGGTTCTCGGTGAGCGAGACCAACGGTTTCAACGCGCTCACCACTACCGAATCCAATTCGTTCTGGGGCAGCTCGTCGGTAACCGATGGCAAGAACTCCATCTGGTACGACGACAACGACAACAGTCTGTCCAGCTTCTCGTTCAATCAGAACATTCGCGCCTTCGGCGTGGACGTGACCTCGAACGGCACTGGCCTGATGTCGGTACTGGGCATCTTCAACACGTCGTTCTCGCTCACGGCCTACACACCGACATTCTTCGGTGTGATCTGGAATGGTGACTTCAACGACGTCACGTTCTCCATGGAAGGCGGGCCGGAAGTTGGCTTTGACTACGTGGAGTACGGCAATGGCGTCAGCGTACCCGAGCCTTCGTCGCTCGCCTTGGTCGGCGCTGGTCTTGCCGCGCTCGCGATGATTCGCCGTCGCCGCGCCTGAGGCTACCGCGAACAGCCAGCGCCCCGCCGACTGCATTGGTCGGCGGGGCGTTGGCTTTTGTGCCTGAACGAAAATCGCGAGCTATGCTGAAGTCAGTCGCGTGATGGCTGCCAGTCCGAGGTCGCCGATGTCGAGGCTGTGCTCGTTCACATACAGCGCGATATGCTGCGCGCACACCTCGGCCGACATTTCCTGCGCATTCGCACGTACATACTCGCGACTCGCGTCCGGGTGATCGAAGGCGTATTGCACCGAGCTGCGAATAGCGCGTTCGGCCTCGGCTCGAAGTTCTGGCGCAAGATCCTGCCGCGCACAAATGCCGGCCAGCGGCACCGGAAGTTGTGTCTCCCGTTCCCACCAATCGCCGAGATCGATGACCTTGGTGAGCCCGTGCTCTTGATAAGTGAACCGGCTTTCGTGGATGATGAGACCGGCGTCCACTTCGCCATCAGCCACTGCGCGCAGAATGCGGTCGTAGCGCAGTTCCACCGTCTCGCCGAGCGCGGGTGCGGCCAAGCGCAAAAGACGGAACGCGGTGGTTTCGCGACCGGGGATGGCGACACGACCTCGCACGGCGTCGGCAAACGGCTGTGCGGTGCGCGCCACGACGAGCGGACCCACGCCCATGCCGAGTGCCGCGCCGCTACGTAGCAGAGAATAGCGGTCACCAACGGCGGCGAAGGCCCCCACGCTGAGCTTCGTAAGATCGAATTCGCCCGCATGCGCGCGCCGATTCAGTTCTTCGATGTCCAGCAATACGGGGCGAATGCGGAACGACGCATCGACCAGCCCGTACGTGAGGGCATGAAAGGCGAAGGTGTCGTTGGGGCAGGGCGAATAGCCGAACGTCAGTTCACGCATGCGGGGCGGGGGTGTCGAGGGCGTCCTGTGCGGCGCGCACGAGCGTCGGGGTTATAGCGGTAATGGCATCAAATGCCCGCGCGAAGTGCCAACGCGAGCGGTCGGATTCTTCGATGTCGTTCGAGATGGCGCGGACCTCAATCGCCGGTAAGCGCGCTTTCTGTGCAGCTCTCAGCACGGCGAATCCTTCCATGGCTTCGACATCGTGTTCGGTGGTACCGCCGACGCGCGCTGTCGTGCCAATGGGGCGACAGGTGGCCTCGGGTACGGCACGGCGCATGGATTCCAAGAGGTCCGACGAGGGAGCGACTTCGCGTGTGGCCCACTCCGGCGGCAGGTCACCCAGATCGCAGTAGTGCGATGACGCGCCCACCACGATGGCACCAGGCGGTAACGCGCAGCGTGCCCGAGCCCCCGCGATGCCCACGTGCACGATGGCCTGGGGCTGGTGTTCGGCTATCGCGCGCGCTGTGGCCACTGCTGCTTCGACGGGGCCGACGCCACAGATGATACCGATCCAGTCACCGGGTGGTGCGAGTTCGCGGGCGGTGGCCGCGACGACCAGAATGCGGGCGCGGGTGGTCATGGCAGGAAGTCTAAACCGTGCAGTGGGCCCACGACATTGTGCACGTGCATCGAGGTCGGGATAACTTGTGCCACGTCACCGTTTCCTGCTTCCCGCCCAAGCGATGCCCATGACCGTGCTGCATTCACAGCGTATCCTCGTCACTGGTGGGGCCGGCTTTCTCGGCTCTCATCTGTGCGAACGTCTGCTCGACGCCGGACACGAGGTGCTGTGCGTGGACAACTTCTACACCGGTACGCGGCCCAACGTCGAGCATCTGCTTGCCAATCCGCGGTTCGAACTCATGCGGCACGATGTGACGATGCCGCTGGTGGTGGAGGTCGATCGGATCTTCAACCTCGCCTGTCCGGCCTCACCGGTGCACTACCAACGGGACCCGGTACAGACCACGCGTACCAGCGTGCACGGCGCCATCAACATGCTCGATCTCGCACAGCGGCGCGGCGCTCGCATCCTTCAGGCGTCCACATCGGAGGTGTACGGCGACCCGGTGGTGCACCCGCAGCACGAGGAGTACTGGGGCAACGTGAATCCGGTGGGCATCCGTTCGTGCTACGACGAGGGGAAGCGCTGCGCCGAGACGCTGTTCTTCGACTATCGTCGGCAGTTCGGCCTTCCCATCAAGGTGGCCCGCATTTTCAACACGTACGGCCCGCGTATGCATCCGAACGATGGGCGTGTCGTGTCGAACTTCGTGGTGCAGGCGCTGCGCGGTGAGCCCATCACCATCCAGGGCGATGGCACGCAGACGCGATCGTTCTGCTACGTCTCCGATCTCATCGACGGGCTGCTTCGACTCATGGACACGCCGGACGACGTGACCGGCCCCATCAATCTTGGCAACCCGCACGAGAGCACCATTGGTGAGCTGGCCGAAGCGGTCATCGAGCTCACCGGTTCGTCGTCGCCAATTACCTACCGTGCGCTGCCAGAGGACGACCCACGGCAGCGGTGCCCCGATATCAGCAAGGCACGCGCGACGCTCGGCTGGGGCCCGTCAGTGCCGCTGCGCGATGGGTTGCGGCATACGATCCGCTACTTCGCCGAGCTGCTCGACCTGCCAATGCCACCCGCAGTACGCGATCTGCGCTGAGCACGGAGTGTGCCGTGCGCACCACACGAATCCGTGTTCATCCGTTCTGATCGGTTGGTATCCGTGGTCCTCTGTTGCCCGGGTGCTGACGGTGCAGCGAAGCCCCGCGCAGGAACGGTCTGAACGTCAGGCCGAGGGGGCCGATGCCACATCGCTGCTGGCGGACACAATGTCACGCGCCGGCGGCGAAGCGCGGAACGGATTGGTGCCGATGGCCCACGCGGCGCCGGCGACGCTGACCACGTAGAACAGCAGTCGCAGTGGGACCACTGCACAGGCGAAGCCAATGCCGCGCGTTCGTGCATACCAGGCGAACAGCGGCATGTTGCCGGCCACCACCACCGCGAGGGCCGCCGCCGCCAGTATCGCCGCGACGGTGTGCCCGGTAACAACGGCCGCGAGTGCCGCCAGTACGGCCAAGCCAGTGCAGGCCGCGAACAGCTGCTCGCGTCGGGCGGTATTGAGAGGGCCGCTGGACAACGCCGTGCGCCGGTCGAGCAGTAGCCGCATCCACGGGATGGCGCGATCGCGTAGGTCGGTGCGCAGCATGCCCATGAGTGTCCAACGCTTGAGATGCGTGCCGCCGATGGCCGGATCGAGCAGGATGGCGCCACCGCGATCGTGCAGACGGTAGCCGAGGTCGATGTCTTCGATCTGTGGGCGAGGGAAACGCGTACCGTCGAAGCCACCCACAGCTAGAAACGCGTCACGGCGGACGGCCCCGCACCCGGCCCAGAAGGTCGTGACGGGGCCCGCGCTTTCGAGGTGCACGTAGCGATGCAACAGGTTCCGGTACTGCGAAACGAGCCCGGGCGCTGCGGGACGGTCGTCGTAGCTGCCGAATACCGCGACCAGTGAGGCATCCTGCTGAAAGCGGGCGGCCACGCGGGCAAGCACCTCCGAATGGACCACCACGTCGGCGTCGACAAACAACAAAATGTCGCCACGGGCTTCGTTGGCGCCGAGATTGCGCGCAAACCCTGGCCCACGCGGCCCATCGGGAACCCGCACCACCCGGTCGGCCAGTGCCGTCGCCACGGCCGTGGTGTCATCGGTGCTGCCGTCGTCCACCACGATCAGCTCCCAGTCATCACGCAGCCAGTTGTTCGCGCGCAGGGCCGGCAGGCTCGCGCGTAGCTGGTCGGCACAGCGATACGCTGGCACCACCACGCTGAGTCGCGGGCGGCCCTGAGCGGATGGCGTGGGGGGCGTAACCGGAGGCAAGAACGGCAGGGCGATGATATGCTGGCGGTGACTGGATAGTGGAACACAGGGAAGCTATCCTCGGAGGCGGCCGCCGCGCACGTAGCCGCAGGATGTTCGTTCCGATGTTTGCTCCGATCTTCCACGGTTACCTCCACTGGCGACCCGCCACGGCGTTCATGGCCCGTTCGAGGCGTCCCGCAAGTCTATCCCGGTCTACCGGTTCGCGAGACGAGCACATCGGTGCCGAGGGGTCCCGCACGTCCGCACCGTCTCGTGAACGAGCGGCCGACAACGCGGGGACAGCCGCCGCGAGCCATCTCGATCCCGTCTGGGCCGAACGCTTGCCGCTGTTGCTGGTACTGTTCGTGATGTTCATGCACGCCGTGGCGCTACGCACCGAGCTCGTCGTCGATGTGCCAACCCGCAATGACACCATGTTTCATCTGCTCATGGTGCGCGGGGCCAGCGAAGCGTTGGCGAACGGACAGAACCCGCTCGACTTCTGGATTCCACAGCTCGAACTCGGCTTCCCGCAGTTCCTCTACTATCAGCACCTGCCGCACGTGGTGTTGGCCGTGGTGCACCGCGCCACGTTCGGCCTGGTCTCGGTAGACGCCCTGTTCCATGCGTTCCGATATGTGCTGCTGGTGGGGATGCCGCTCACGGTGCTCTGGTCCATGCGCCGCCTCGGCTTTTCGCTGTTTGCCAGTGCGCTCGGCGCCGCTGCGTCCGTGCTGTTCGTGTCCAACAACCGCATGGGACTCGAATACAACAGCTACGTCGCGCGAGGCTACGGGTTGTTCTCGCAGCTTGTGGCCATCCACCTCACGTTCGTCACGATTGCCACGCTGTGGACCACGTTGCGCGAGGGGCGCGGGCACGCGGCGGCGGCGGCCTCGCTCGCGGCGCTTGTGCTGTCGCATCTCCTGTTCGGTGTGATCATCGCCGTCATGAGCACCGTGCTGGTGTTGCTTGGCGGGGAGCGCCGCGAGCTTCCGACGCGCGCGCTGCGGCTCGCGGTGGTGGGGCTCATCGCTGCGGTGGTGTGCAGCTACATGCTCATCCCCTTTGTGCAGTCGAGCAAGGCATGGCTGAGCACCATGCCGTGGCTGTCACAGGGCAATGGGCAGTCCGCCAGAGCTGCCAGTCGTCTGTTCACCGGGGCGCTGTTCGATGATGGGCGACTGCCGGTGCTCACAGTGCTGGCGTTGGCCGGCCTGGGGCTCGCGTTCGTGGTTCGCGAGGCCCGCACACGTTTCGTTGCGGGCGGGTTGGTGATCTGCATGCTGCTCTACACGCTGCGCCCCGACAATACCTGGCTCGGTTGGCTGGTGCCGGCGCACACGGGCTTCGTGAGTTACCGCTTCTTCAGCGCGGTTGGCGTGTTCGCGGTGCTCGCCATTGGTATAACCGGTGATGCCGTGTGGCGCGGTGTATCGAAAGTCGCGGCACTGCGCGGCACCACGGGCGCGGCACTCGTGACCGTGGCGAGTCTGCTCTGGCTCACGCCGGCGCTCGTGGAGCGCTGGGGATACTACCAGGAGCAGCGTGACATCATCGACGAAACACGCCGCGGCATTACGTCGGCCAATGGACTCGCCAACGTACTTGCCGCGTCCGACACCATCGGCGGCCGTGTCTTCGCCGGGCCAGTGAAGTTGCGCGCATGTCCCATGCATGTCGGCCCTGGGTTGTGCGTGTCGGATTTGCTCAACTTCCGCGGACGATCGACGGTGGGCAATCCCATGCAGAACCTATCGTTGCCGTCGGGACTCATTCACGAGATCCCCACCGGCGATGCGTCGGTGTACGATCTGTTCGATGTGCGCGCCGTGGTAATCGAATCCAGTCGGGCGGTACCGGCATTCTTTCAGCCGGTCGTGAAGTCGGGCGACTATGCGCTCTACCGCGTGGCAACGTCCGGCATGGCGCAGTACGTCGGCGTGAACGGTCGGCGCGCTACCAACCGCCAGGATACTCTCTATTTTGCCCAGCAGGCGTGGCTCGATGCCGGTGGTGCGCGTACACGACAGACCACACGCTGGGATTATCGTTCGGCGCTGCAGGCGCCGGCCATGCGCCCGCTCTGCGTGCAAGGGCCGCGCACGGAGCGCGAGGTGGTAACAAGCCAGTCGGTCGCTGTCGATGTACGCTGCGATGCCGTCTCGCGCGATACCTTTGCCGTTGCACTCAAGATGGCGTTTCATCCGCACTGGCAAGTCACGGTAGACGGAGCACCGGTGACGCCGTATCTGGTCTCTCCCGGCTTCCTCGCGGTAGACGTAGCTGCCGGCGCCCACAAGATCGAAGCGCGCTACCGGGCGCATCCGCTCAAGCTGCCGCTGTTTCTGCTCGGCGTGGCCGCGTTGGTGGCCGCCGTGTTGTGGCGACGGGTGCTCGACGCGCCGGTGCGCTGGATCAGCTGAACTCAGCCGAGTGACGAACCTGCGTCACGCTCAATGGCCCGGTGTGGGCTTCACCGCCCGCACCGCAAGGTAGTACCCAGTCACGAATTGAAAGCGTGAGCCGTTGAACAGGCGGTCGAACGCCTCAAACAGGCGCAGCCAAGAGGGCGACACGCCACGCTGGCGACGCGCGTACCAGTCGCTGATCCAGATGGCCGGTGCTCGCGGCGCATGCGCCATGGTTCCCACGTGGGTCACCTCGAGTCCGAGCGCCGTCAGGGTGTGGATCGCATCGGATCGTGAATAGGTGGCGCCGACGTAGTACGGCACGAGCCCTATGCGCGCGAGCCACTGAAAAGGGAGCGCATTGCGCAGCCAGATGAGCGGGTTGTGCCGATTGTCGAACGTCACCACCAGGCACCCGCCGGGCTGCAGACACCGCGCCAACTCGCCAAGGGCGACGGCGATATCCGAGTGCTGCGGGAAATGATCGAGTGACGAACCCGAGAGGATGCGTGCAATGCTGCTCGTCGCCCATGGCAGGCATCGCGCATCGGCCACCACCAGCGGCGGCAACGCGTCACTTTCACGTTCCTGTTGCAGGCGCGCGCGGGCCTGACGCACCACGGCCGGCGACAGATCGTAGCCCATGGCCTGCGTACCGAGTTCGCCGAAAGGGTGGTACGGAGTAACGGCTTCCTCGAAGAGATCGGTCTTGAGGGTTGGGCCCACGGGTGTACCAGCGAACCAGCGCTGAACCAGTTGTGTGTAACGCTGCTGCATGTAGCAGCGCCACGTCGCGGACTGTCGGTCGGCGCCGAACTGTTCCGCAATATCATCCCAATACTCGACCGAAGCCGTCATGAATTCGTGAGCTCTTCACCGAGATTAACGAAGCGCTCACGCACGACGCGTTGCTGTTGCGTGTAGAGTTGCGCATAGCGCCCGTTGGCTGCGAGCAGCGCGGCGTGCGTTCCGCGCTCCACAATCAATCCCTGCTCGAGCACCAGGATCTGATCGGCGCCCATGATCGTGCTGAGACGGTGTGCGATCACGAACGTGGTCCGGCCCGCGCGCAGCGTTTCGAGTCCCGTCTGGATACGTGCCTCGCTTTCACTATCGAGACTCGAGGTCGCTTCGTCGAGGAGCAGAATGGCCGGGTCGGCAAGCAATGCGCGGGCAATGGCCACACGCTGGCGCTGGCCGCCGGACAGCTTCACCCCGCGCTCGCCAACCACGGTGTCGTATCCCTCGGGCAGGCGCGCAATGAAATCGTCGCAGTGCGCCAACTGTGCCACGCGGTCAACGTCGCTGTCGCTGGCCGAAGGGCGCGCGAAACGGATGTTCTCGCGAATGGTATCGTCGAAAAGCACCGTATCCTGCAACACGATGCCGACTTGCTCGCGATACGCGCGACGGGCGCAGGTGGCGAGGTCAAGGCCATCGACGAGAATACGCCCGCTCGTGGGCTGCTGAAACGCCGCGAGCAGCCCCAGCAACGTACTCTTGCCCGAACCGCTTGCACCAACCAATGCCGTCGTGGTGCCGGCGGGAGCGTCGGCCGTGACGCCGCGCAGCACCGGCACACCGGGCGTATATGAAAAGTGCACGTCATCGAGCGTGACATGCCCACTGAGTGGTGGCACCGGTTCGCGACCAGTGGAGAGTTCGTCTTCGGTGGGCAGATCGAGCAGTTCGCGCGCGCGTTCGAGGCCAGCGAGGGCATCCGACAGTTGCGTACCCACCTGCGCCACTTGAATGAGCGGCGCGGCCGCCAGCCCGCTGAACAGTGCGTACATGGCCAACTCGCCCACGGTGAGCCGATCGGCAAGCACTTCCTGTCCGCCAAGGATGATCAGCGTGGCGCTGATGCCGCCGACTGCCAAGGTGGTGAGTGCGCCGACTGCGGCCCACCCGGTGACCGTGCGCGCCACCAAGCGCAGCACGGCGTGTGCACCGCGCGCAAACACGAGGTCTTCCCGTCGCTCCGCCACATAGGTCTTCACCACACGAATGCCGCCAATCGCCTCACCGAGTCGCCCGGCGAGTTTGGCGAAGGCGACACTTCGGGCGCGGTTCACCGGACGCAGTCGTGCAAAGGCGATGCTCACGCCAACGGCAATCAATGCCAGAAACACGAACATCACCGCCGTCATGCGCCAGTCGAGCCAGAGCAGCACGACGAGCGCGGCCGTCGTGGTGATGAGATTGCCGACCAACTGGACCAGGCCGGACCCCAGCACATTGCGGATGCCTTCCGGGTCCGACAGGATGCGCGAGGTGAGCGCGCCGGTCTGCACCGACTCGAAGTACGATGTCGGCAGGCGCAGCATGTGCGCGGCGAGGCGTCGGCGCCAATCGCTCACCACGCGCTGCGCCGTGACGCCCAACCACTGGGCGACCGCGAAGCCGGCGGCGGCCTGCACCGCCACACTGGCCATCACGATGAGCGCGAGCGGGACGAGCAGGTCGCTGCGTCGTTCAACCAGTACGTGGTCGATGAACCAGCGCGAGGAGGCGGGCAACACCAGGCCAGCCAGTCGGCCGACAAGCGTGAGAGCGATCCCACCGGCGACGACGCCACGATACTGGCGCAGCAGTGTCGTCGTCTCCCGCCACGCCATCCGCGCCGCCGGCGACGCACCACGCGTACCGGTACGCCCACCCGCTGCGGTAGTTCGCTCGACGAGTTCATCGACGCGAAAGTCGCGATCTCCGCGCGGGAGCGTCTTGAAGGGAGAGGACATTACGTCAAAGATGGCCGACTTGGCGTGATGACACCACCAGCGACTACGGCGGAATCACCCTCGTTCGTCGCGAAGCAGGATGCCACCCCACTGCGCCGGGTCGACATCACGCACCGTTTGGGTGAGCATCCAGGCGTGTCCGGCAGGGTCGCGCACGGTTGCCTGTCGCTCACCGTCGGGCATCGTGGTTGGTGGAGACAGTGCGGTCGCCCCGTGCGTCAGCGCGAGGGACCATGCACGGTCTACGTTCGCCACTCGCACCACCAGCGTGGCCGGTGGACGTCCGCCGCTGGCGGGCATGGTGGATGGGTTCCACGCCACCGCCACCACCGCCCCATCGCCGAGGGTGAGTTGGACGCGCTCGCCCGGCACGCGCAAGCGCTCGGTGCATCCGAGCACCGTCACCAGCCAATCGACGGCGGCGTCGAGGTCGGGGTAGCTACGCGTGGGAATGAACGAGGCATCGGGTACCGAACGGTTGCGGCCATACGGCTGCGATTCCGTGAGCCGTCGCTCCCAGTCGTGCGCAGGCAGCGCGGCAAGTCGGCGGGCCTGCGCGGCCAGCACCAGCGGCCACGCCGCCGCGTGCCGGTCACAGGCTTCGTCGGTCGCGAAGCCGTCATGATGCAGCGTGCAGTGCGTGTGACCATCGGCCAGCGCCTGAAAGTGCACGGTGACCATGGTCTCAGCGCCGCCCGTGCCCGACGGTCCGGTAACCCAAGTGCAGCGCATGCGCTCGAACGGCACCAGCTCGAGAAATCGCCCGTAGTGCGGGTGTCGCGTGGGCACACCGCCGTTCGCGGCCGGCGCCTCGACATCGAAGTAGAACGGCGCACCAACCTGTGGACGCCCACGCACGGAGTCGGTGCGCGCGAACCAGAGGTCCCACCCCGCCGTCCATGCGTAGTAGGCTCGCTCCGTGTCCACGGGGAGCGTGACGGTGCTGTGGACCGATCGCATGGATTGACGTTGAACGTGGCGTGGCAGCCAGCGCGTCAGCGCTTGGTTGACACGATGATGGCACCGAGCGCGTGGCCGGTGCCAAAGCGCGTGGTCGCGTCGGTGGCGTTGAGATAGCGGATCTCACGCACATTGCTGGCCGGGATGGCCGTGAGTGCCTGTCGCTCTCCCGCACGGGTGCCGTCGATGTAGAAGACGATGTCCATCACGCCCGTCTCTTCGGTGGTGCCGTTGCGCGCGCGCAGCATTGAAGGGCGGACTCGCTGGATGACTTCAAGGGCGTTCTGGGCCCCGCTGGCAGGAATCTCCGATTCCACGATGACGTTGGTGCTTCCGCGTGGGGCCGCAGCGGCGGTCATGGCGGCTGTGGCCGACGTGCCGCTGGCCGCGCTCTTCGCGCCGCCGCTGGCGCAGCCAACCAACGACACAGCCAGCAGGAACGCGGGGAACCGCTTGATGGTGGCGCGCACGTGATACGCTCCGGGCGTGCAGGGGACGACAGCTTGGCGGGGACCAGAGGAATTGGCGCTCCGAAACGCACGAACGCCAGCGCCGTAGTAGGGCAGGGCGGCGGAATCCGCTGTCCCCGTGCGCCGGAGTCGACTAGCATAGGCAATGGCGACCCCGCGCTCCTGAATCTCTCGTGACCCCAACCGCCGGACCAGTCGAATGATCGTGGCCTTCATGCGAAAGTCTCCTCGTTACGTGCGGCCGCTCCTGGCGGCCAGCTTCCTGTTCGCGTCGGCGTGCGGCGACGGCAGTACCGAACCCCCGGCCCCGGCGCTGTTCGAGACGGTGGTGGTATTCGGAGCCAGCCTCGACGATACGGGCAACGCCTGCAACGCGGCGCCCACGTCGTGCCCGCCGTTTCCCTACGCCAATGCCCGGTACTCGAACGGACCGCTCTGGGTAGAGCAGATGGCGGAAACGCTCAAGGCGCGTGTCGCGCCGGCGCGCGGTGGTGGGACCAACTTCGCCTTCGCTGGTGCACGCACCGGGCCCATTGCCGGCACCACGCAGGGCGCGCCCAACATGGTTCAGCAGGCCGATCTGTATCTCGAAGCCCGCAGCAAGAACTACCGCGATGTGACGCTGTACGTGGTTAATGCCGCCACGGTTGGCAACGATATTGGCGACGCGCTGGTGCTCGGGCGCACCAATCCCCAGGCTCCGGCCACCGTCATCGCGGGCGCGGTGGCGAACATCGCCACCGTCATCGGCAAGCTCTACGCGGGCGGGGCGCGTCACGTGCTGCTGCTCAACAGCACCGATATCGGCCGGACGCCCCAGGTGGCCGCTCAGGGGGTGCTCGCCAGCACAACCGCCACCGCGCTGTCGGTGCAGTTCAACACGGCGCTGAACGCGCAGTTGACGGCCATTCGGGCGGCGTCGCCAGGCCTGACCATCTACCCGGTCGATCTCGGTGCATTCACGGCACAGGTAATGGCCAGCCCGTCTACCTTCGGCTTCACGAACGTGTCGGCGGCGTGTGTGTCGATTTCACCGCCGTCGTTGTGCAGCGCGCCAACGTCGTACTTCTACTGGGACGGTTTCCACCCCACCGAAGCCACCGGCAAGCTCGTGGCACAGCGCGCACTCGCGGCGCTCGGTCGCTGACCTTCCGGCACCAGGCACATCGATCGGGGTTTTGAGCCCGGTTGACCGATACGCCAGGCCATGCTCACTGCGTCGCCGGGCGTGTTTGCATGGCATCGGCGATGTAGCGCCGTAGCGCCGTGGCGTCGAACGGTTTGGCGAGAAATCGCGCGGCGGGATCATCGCCGATATCGGCCAACGCGTCGTCGCGGTCGTAGCCGCTGATGATGATGACCGGCACGGTGGGATGCGATGTACGCAGCGCAGCCAGCACTTCGGCGCCGCCCAACCCCGGCATCGCCAGATCGAGCAGCACCACCGAGACTTCGTCGGCGTAGGTCTGGAATTGCTCGATCCCTCGGGCACCGTCTTCCGCTTCCACCACCCGGAGTCCCATGCGGCGCGCAACACGCGCGGCCACTTCACGAATGGGCGCTTCATCGTCCACGATGAGTACCGTGCCCGCGAGTTCCGCCACATTGAGCGGCACCTGCGCCAAGGCGGCGGTTACCGGTGCGGCGGCACGCCGCAAAAAAATGTCGAACCGTGTGCCGGTGGTACCGGTATGCGAGAGTGTTAGTACGCCATCGAGCGAGTTGACGATGCCGCTTACCGCACTCAATCCGAGACCGCGTCCCGACGCTTTTGTGGTGAAGAAGGGATCGAAGATGCGTGAACGGACATCGTCAGGAATGCCGGGCCCGGTGTCTACCACGGTGAGTTGCAGCCAGCCGTGAGGTGCTGCTTCGACCGCTTCGGTTTCTGGCGGCGCGGCACTGCCAACCAGCAATCGCACTTCACCCGGATGATCACCGATGGCTTCCGCGGCATTGGTGAGCAAGTTGAGTAGCACCTGGGAAAGCTGCGCTGCATCCAGTTCAACCCACAGCGGTTCGGCAACCGTATCCAACACGAGTTGCACCTTCTTCGACTGTGACGCGCGCACGATGGGCAGGATGTCTGCCATGACGGTGCGCGCATCGACCACTTCCCGACGCAGGCTCGCGCGCCCGGCGTAGGCCAGCATCTGGCGAGTGAGCTCGGCCGCTCGGCGTGCGGCGCGTTCGATGCGGTCGAGAGACTCACGTGCCTCGACTGGTGCGTGCAGTGTATCGCGCGCCAACTCGGTATTGCCAATGATGGCACCGAGAATGTTGTTGAAGTCGTGCGCAATGCCACCGGCCATGATGCCCAAGCTTTCGAGTTTCTGCGCCTGCTGCACACTGGCGTCGCGCGCGCGGCGCTCGGCTTCGGCACGGGCACGCTCGGTGAGGTCAGTGCCAATAAGCCCCGTGGCATACTGACTGCCATCGGCCTTGAGCAACGGAAACACGACCATCTGCCATCCGCGCTCGCCAGCGGCCGATGTCATCAGAACCTCCTGCTCCACCACGCTCTCGCTGGCGCGCGATCGTGCGATGATGGGCATGAGCGCGTTCGCGCTCGCGCCGAGCAATTCAACGAGCGGCTGGCCGTCGGCAGCACCTGACGGCATACCGGACAACATGGTGACCCGCGTGTTGGCCAGCAGCATGCGATCGTCGAGACCCACCACCATCACCAGGGTGGCGGAGTTGTTCATGATGTCCTGCAGCAACTCCCGGCTCGACTGGGCGGCTACCAGTGCGCTGCGTGTGGCCGCTACTTGTGACTCGAGGCGACCATACAGCGATTCCAGTTGTTCGGTCATCACGTTGAAGGCAATGGCCAACTTGCCGACTTCATCGTCGCGCCGAACGGGAGTACGGACGCCGAAGTCGCCAGCGGCCACCTTCGATGCGGCCTCTGCCACCGCCAGCACTGGCGCGGTGAACCGACGAGCCACGGCAGTCACGCCAAGCGCCAGCAGAGCCGTGGCCACCAACCCCAGCAACAATGTCTGCGTGAGGAGCTGACGCGCTGGCGCGAGTGCCTCTGATTGTGGTGTCTCCACTACCAGCGCGAGGTCAAGCTCCGGAATCCAGCGCCACGCCCCCACCACCTCGCGACCGGCGTAGTCCTTGTAGAGGCCCGCCCCCGATTCGCCGGCCAGTCCGCGGTCGATGGCGAGGCTCCGGACACCGCGCTGCACACCCTCGCGCCCGAACCGTTCGGCTGAGACGAAGGCCGCGAACCGATTCACGAAATACGCATCGATGGGGAGCGTGCGACTGGTGGGGTGGCCAACGGCCACCTCAAGCCGCTGGAGGTCGAGGTGCGCCGCGATCATCGCCACGGTCCGATCGTCATGGCGAACAGGTGTTGCCACGGTGAGTCGAGGGCGGCCGGTCGTGGCGCTGAGGTAGATCTTCTGTGTGTAGCTGCTGTCGCGCGCGAGTTGATAGAATTCGTGGTCGACCACGTAACGGCCAACGGACTGGCTGTCGGTGGAGCGCACGATCAGCCCGCCGGGTACGAGAATCTTCTGCACCTCTTCTGCTTCGAGCACCGGCGCCATAACTGGCCGGAACGGCTCTTGGACAGGCGAAGCGGGAATTCGCTTGCGCTCACGAGTCCATTCGGCCGCCTCGAGCTCCACGATGGCGCGCTGCCGTGCCACCCACTCGCCGGTGCGACGCGCCTCCTCCATGGCATCGGTGACGAGCTGCGCCTGAACGCGCTCACGCAACGCCCCTGACGCGGTACGGTAAGACACGAAGGCCCCGCCCGCCGACACGGCAAAACTCAACGCGAAAACGGCCGTGGCCAGTCGTGCGGTAAAGCTCTGCGGGATGATCGCCCTGATCATCGCATCGGAGCGAGCGTTACCCGAAAGACCAGCGAGTCCTTCGCCATCTCCAGCAGCGTTGCCCCTCTGATGGGATTGCCCGTTCCATCAAACCGATAGCTGGCGAATGCCCCGTCGAATGGCATTCCTTGCCGCAACGCCCGGACCAGCGGCAGGCCCGACTTGGAACGCGCCTTCTCCGCAGCGCGTGCAATGAGCCGGATGGCGTCGTAGGTGGCCGCACCGGTGGCGCGTGGCCGTTCTCCGAGATAGCGCGCCGTCCACCGTTCACGAAACAGACGCACGCCCTCGCGATCGCTGCGTCCGTCCCAATTGCCGACGATGATGCTGCCGTCGATGAAACCGCGGCCGCGCAACGCAATCGCATCCCAGGCATCGCTGCCGAGAAATCGTCCACGGAATCCGGACTCGCGGAAGAGTCGAACCTGCGACGAGTCGCGCACCGAAAAATTGGGAAGCAGCACGGCATCCGGTGCGTCCTGCATGATGCGCGCAATCTGCGCACGCTGATCGCCGGGATCGTCGATGTTGTACGTCTCCACTCGCACAACGCGTCCGCCGAGGCGAACAAACGTGCGGCTGAACAGATCGACGACCCCCCGACTGTAGTCGCTGGCGGCGTTGAACAATGCCGCGGTGCGGCGCAGTTGCAGCGAATCGTACGCAAAGCGGGCCAGCACCTCGCCCTGTTCTGCGTCGAGAAACGCCAGCCGCGTTACGTACGCACGCCCCTCGGTGACCTTGGGGCTCGACGCCATGGGAGCCACCAGCGGTATTTGCGACTCCTCAGCCACAGCGCCGGCGGCGACAGCCAATGGACTGAACTGCGGCCCCACCAGCACGTCGACCGAGTCGAGGTTGATGAGCGCGCGGGCCGCGGCTGCCGCTGCGTCTGGCCGGTTGGCCGTCGCTCGTTCAATCAGCGTGAGCCGATGATTCACTCCGTTGATGAGTGCACCGCCCGAAGCGTTCAACTCGTCAACGGCCATGCGCGCCGCATTCTGCGCCGGCACGCCCGACGACGTTTTCGCTGAGCCTTCGAAGACTCCTATCAAGCCAATGCGCAATTCAGGCGCCGGCGGTGACTCGCATGCGGTCAGCAACAGCGGACATACCGCTATCGCCCAGAAGAGTGATCGTGCCGGAGGCATAACGGCACGATAGGGAACTTCTGCGGACAATGCAACGGAACGCGTGACGCAGAGTCGAAACGTGGGCGCCGCATGACCTATGCGAGCGGTCCGCCGGTTTCGGACGCATTTTCCAGTCATGCACCGCACGCGCGTTCCGGTTTTGCGAATCCTTCAGTCGCACGAGGAGACATGCTGATCTTCTGGGCCTATGGCATGGTGATCGCCTTCATGGGGCTCATCATGTCTCGGCGCCTGTCACCGCTTGTGGCACTCATCCTCGTTCCCACAGCCATTGGTATTCTCGCAGGCTTTGGTAGCGGGCTGGGGGAGATGATGGTGCAGGGGGTTGGGAAGCTGGCCCCAACCGGCGTCATGTTGCTCTTCGCCATTCTCTACTTCGCGGTCATGATCGACGCGGGACTTTTCGCCCCATTTGTAGAACGGCTGGTGGCACTCGTACACGGTGATCCCGTCAAGGTCGTCATGGGATCGGCCGCACTGGCGTTGCTGGTGTCGCTCGATGGCGACGGGTCTACCACCTACATGATCACCACCGCGGCCATGCTGCCGCTGTACCGGGCACTCGGCATGCGCCCCATCGTGTTGGCGTGCGTGACCATGCTTTCATCAGGTGTCATGAACATCCTGCCGTGGGGTGGTCCCACCGCACGGGCTGCGAGCGCATTGGCTATTGACGTGGGCGACGTGTTTGTGCCCATGGTGCCCGTCATGGCGGCTGGTGTGGCGTGGACTATGTTCGCAGCCTATCGGCTGGGGTTGGCCGAACGGAAGCGTTTGCAAGCGGCGCCGTCGGCGGCGCTGACCACGTTCAATCAGTCTCGGCTGGGAGGACCGGACGGCATTCCTGAATCGGTCGAAGCGCTGACGTATGGCCGCCCCGATCGCCTTTGGATCAACGCTGCGCTCACAGCGACGCTGTTGACGGCGCTGATCGCCGCCGTTCTGCCGCTGCCGGTGCTCTTCATGCTCGCCTATGCCATCGCCGTGATGATCAACTATCCGGCAATTGAACAGCAGAAAGCACTACTGGAACGACACGCTGGAAACGCACTCTCGGTGGTGGGACTCATCTTCGCTGCCGGCGTGTTCACGGGCATCCTCTCCGGCACCAAGATGGTCGACGCCATGGCGAACAGTGTGGTGTCGTTGGTGCCTGAGGCACTGGGGCCGTACCTGGCCATCGTGACCGGCATTCTCAGCGTACCGTTCACGTTCTTCATTTCGAACGACGCGTTTTACTTTGGGGTGCTGCCCATTCTGGCCAAGGCGGGAGAAACCTACGGGATCACCGCTGCCGAGATTGCGCGGGCGTCGCTGATTGGCCAGCCGGTGCATCTGTTGAGCCCACTGGTACCATCCACCTTTCTGCTGGTTGGGCTCTGCGGCGTAGACTTCGGTGAACATCAGCGATTCACGCTGCGTTGGGCGCTGCTGTCGGCCCTGGTGCTCATGTCTGCCGGCTTGCTGCTGCTGGTCATTCCGGTGATGGGTCGGTCATGATTGGCTGCGTGGTTTATCGCGTTGTCACATGGTTCAACTGGAGCTGACATGATCGAAGCCCCTGTAATCTGGTTACGTACGGAACTCCAGCGTTCGGTGCACGGTGGTTCGTGGCACGGCCCGTCGCTCGATGAAGCGTTGGCGAATGTCAGTTTCGCGCAGGCGGTGGCCCGCCCGATTCCGGGGGCGCATAGCATCGCCGAGTTGGTGCATCACGCGGCGGGGTGGATGGAAGAAGTGCGTCGTCGGCTCGATGGCGCCGCTCCCGACATGCCTGCGCGGGGGGACTGGCCGGCGCTCCCGCCAGGCTCGGAGTACGAATGGACGGCGTGGCTGAGCGATCTCGCTGAGGCGGCTCAGGCACTCGATCGTGCGCTGGCCGAGTTTCCCGTGGAGCGACTAGCCGACACCGTGGGGGAAGGTGCCCACGATGCGCCGCTTGGCAGTGGCGTAACCTATGCCACAATGATCAACGGCGTGATACAGCACAATGTGTATCACGCCGGACAGATCCTGCTGTTGGCCCGCGCCGCACGCTAGTGACGTGAACGCAGCCGTTCAGCCAGTCGCAGCGCAAGCGCGACGATGGTGAGCGTGGGATTTGCGGCACCTGCCGTGCTGAAGACGCCGGCGCCGGCCAGATACAGGTTTGCCAATCCGTGCACTCGGCAGTCGGCGTCTACCACACCGTGGCGTGGGCTCGCATGCATGCGCGTTGCTCCCATGTCGTGCCAGCCACCGCTCACCACTGCCGGCCAGGAGTCGTCGTCTTCGACCAGCCAGTCACGCATCTGCACGCGGCCAATACCGAGTCGACCGAACTCGCGACCAAGGGTGGCGTAGAGCAGGCGCATGGTGCGCTTGTCGAGGCGTGTGAGCTGCCAGTCGAAACGCGCGCGCGGCACCTGCAGCGCGTCGCGCTCACGACTCAGGGTGACACGTGACGCCGGATTGGGCGCCTGCTCCTGACGCACGACCAGCGTGAACAACGGATTCCGGCGTACCAGGTCGGCCGAGTAGTTCTGCGCTTCCGCTTTCATGTCGGCGGTGAGACTGTCGCGTGTCTCGCGGCGAAACTGTTCCACCGACTCCGGCGGCTCCAACTCGAACGTGCTGAGCATTTCACCCAGCGCTGACGGACTTTCGAGCGCCACAGTTGCATTGAGAATGCCAAGGTCGGCCTGCGCAGCATCGCTCAGCCGCAACTCGGCACGCATCTTGGTCACGCCGAAGTCGAAGGCGTACAACTGCAACGACTGCGGTTTCGTGAACGCTACTGTGCCGGCCGGCATTTCCAGGTGCTCCATGAAATGGCGACCAACCTGGTCGTACAAATTGCCCAATCCAGCGGGGGCCTGCGCATTCGATGCCAACAGCAACCGGACATTCTGCATGGTGCTGCAGGCCAGCACGAATTGGCGTGCCCGGGCGGTCTGCTCACGTCCATCGAAGTGCCGGATCGTGACGTGACTGACAGCACTCACGTCGTCATTGGTGTGTACCGCCACCACGTTGGCATGCGTGAAGAGGTGCACATTGGCGGCATCGACGATCTGCGTGCGGAACTTGCTGCCGAATCGCGTGGGCGCGCTGAATTGCCACACCTTCTCTTCAACGACGGATCGGTCCAACGGCAGCAACTCGCGCCGCGCATCTTCGCCTTGCCAGTATGCGGTGTCGTACCGATACGGACCAAGATCGAGTAACGGATGCGCCTGTTCGTAGTAGCGGTCGAGTGCATCCCGGTTGATGGGCCAACCACTCTGAGACACCCAGGGGCGTGAAGCGAAATCAATGGCGTCGAGCGGCGCACAGTACCCGCCCCAATGTCCCGTTGTGCCACCGAAGTAGTGCAGGCGCGCAGCCTCCAGTGGGTAGTAGGGCCGCCCAACGATCTCACCGCGATACAGCCCCTGCACATCGCCTTCGAGATCGAACCCGCCACCCTCGAGCAGCAGAACGCGCTTTCCCGACCCGATGAACGACAGGGCAGCGGCTATGCCGGCCGCACCTGCCCCGACAATACACACGTCTCCCTCGAGGATCTGGCCGTCAGATAGGTCACGGGCGTCAGTGTGCATGTGCTACCCTGCCAAGAGCGCGAAGAGCGCGCACTGGCGCGCTTCGGTCACCGCCAGCATCCAGCCGTCGACCATCACTGTGCGCCCCTGCTCGAAGTCGTCGGCAACAGCCTCTTCCACCGTACGAGCCCGTGCCCACGGCGCCCCGTTGAGGCGTGCGGCAATTGCGGCGACCAGCCCGTCGGCGGAACGTTCCGCCGGTGTCAGACGCAACCATCGCTTGCCGATTGCCGTGACCCGGGCGGCGCCGAGCGCGCCGAGCAGCAGTGGGTTGGCCAATTCCCGGCGATCGCCGACATTGCGGCCGCCGCACGCCAACGCGGTGAGCGCAAGCAGGGCTGCCCCCGAAGTCGCGCAACGGCCGATGAAAGTTCGGCGGTCGATGGCCAAAGCAGGCGTCGGACACATGTGGCGAACGTAGAGCACCGGAAGGCGCCCGACAAGCAGCTCGCGGCATTGCCCTCAGGTCGTACCTTGGGGCGGTCAAGACCCAGCTGGGGAACGCCGATGCTAACAATGTGTCACCTCGACCTATTTTCCACGATCCGTCAGGACGCCGCAGCCGTGCGCTGCGTGTCGTCACGGTCGCCGCTCTCGCGCTCGTTGCGCTATTGGGCGGCTCGTTGGCTATTGGTGTGCTCAATCCGCCGGTAGTCGATCCCTTGCCTCTCTCGCGCACCAGCACCGTGCGCATCGGCGCTTCTGGCTACAAGGCTGCGCACACCGGCTGTCCGGCCCGCGGCTGTCCCGCCATGCCCGTGCCCACCGCGGTGGGAGTGCCCGTATCCGATCCCATCGTGGCGGGCTTTGCCGTGCAGTGGGATGCTGCCAGCCGTATTGCCATCCAGCGGTACGGCGATCGACTCGACTGGGTCATTGTCGAAGGCGCGTTCCTTGGCCGCGGGAAGCGCGATGAGATCACGGTGACGCTCGATCGTGACTTGCTTGACGACGTCCGTCGCCACGATGCCGACGTGCATCTGATGCTGACCAACTTCGGCGCGTCAGGGTTTGACTCCACGCTGGTAACCGCTGTGGTCGGCTCCGCCGACTCGCGTCGGCGTGCCATCGAACAGCTCGTTGCTGCTGTGCGCGACCAGGGTCTGCAGGGTGTAACGATTGACTTCGAACTCGTGCCGGCCAACGCCCACTCGCAGGTACTGGCGTTCATCGCCGAGCTGCGGAAGGCGCTGCAACCGCTGGGAGCGATCGTGTCCGCCGCCATTCCGGTGAGCGAGGGGGACGGGTATCCGTTGGCGCAGTATGGCGCGGCGCTCGACTACGTGATTCCCATGCTGTACGACGAACACGCGGACGATAACGATCCCGGTGCCGTGGCCAGTGCGACGTGGTTCGCGTCGCGACTCGATGTCGTGCTGCAGGCCATTCCCGCGGAAAAGTTGCTCGTCGGTCTCGGACAGTACGGCTATCATTGGCGAAGTGATCGGCCGCAGGCGGCCACCGTCAGCGTGGGCGAGGCCATGGCGCTCAGTCGCTCGGCCGACGGCGGTCCACGCTTTGATCCGCGCACGCGAAATCCCCGTGCGACTTGGCGCGATGGACAAGGGATCACGCATACGGTGTGGTATCTCGACGCGACCACCGCGTGGAATCAGATTCGGGCAGCCTCAAAGACTGGTGTCGGCGGCGTGGCGCTGTGGCGCCTTGGCGGAGAAGACGCCACCCTGTGGCGGGTACTGGGACGCCAAGGATTGACCGGTCACCCCGATTCGTTGCGCGCGCTTCCGAACGATGGCGTGTCCGTGATCGTGGGTGAAGGCGAAGTGCTGGCCGTTGAGGGGCAGGACGGCGACGGCTGGCGCGCCGTCGGCGTCGACCGTGACGGTTTCATCGAGCGCCAGCATGTGGAGCGCCCGGCAGGCGGATTTCTCATTTCCCGAGGCGGGACGGCCACGCGCAAGGTTGCGCTCACGTTCGATGACGGCCCCGACGAGACATTTACCGGGCCGATTCTGGATACGCTCGCTTCGCGGCGAGCGGTTGCCAGCTTTTTCGTGGTGGGGCGACAGGTGCAGCGGCTGCCGGAGCTCGCGCGTCGCATTGTGGCCGAAGGGCACGAGATCGGCAATCACTCCTGGAGCCATCCGGAGTTCTCGTCGCTCAGCGCATCGGCCATTCGCATGGAGCTGACGGCAACCGGTCGCGTGATCGAGGCTGTCACCGGACATCGGCCGCTGCTCTTCCGGCCGCCGTATATCGGTGATTCGCGGCCGGCGACGGCAGAGCGTCTGCGTCCCATGGCGATCGCCAGCGAGCTTGGCTATCGCGTGGCAGCGCTGGAGATCGACACCAAGGACTGGTTCGAGACAAACCCGCAGCAGATCGTGGCCAATGCGCTCGAAGCGCTGGAAACGCGCCAGGGGCGCATCGTCCTGCTGCACGATGCCGGCGGCGACCGTGCTTCCACCATTGCAGCGCTTGGCCCACTCATCGACTCGCTGCGCGCGCGCGGATACGAGCCCACGACCGTGGCCGGGTTGCTGAATGTGGCGCCGCAGGCGGGCACACCATCGGCCCCCCTCGAGGAAGCGCCACAGCGTGCGCTCAATCTCGCGGCGTTGCAGGTGGCATCGTTCTCCGAGCGTATGTTGGTCGCCACCTTTCTTGTGGCCTTGGTTCTCGGGCTGCTGCGACTGCTCGTGATCGGTACGCTCGCGGCGTTGCAGCGCTTCGTGCCGCGCTTCGCCAAGCCGCGCTACGGCAGGCGTGCACACGACGCCGAATATGCGCCCATGGTATCGGTCGTGGTGCCGGCGTACAACGAGGGGCGGGTGATTGGTCGTACCGTGCGCTCGGTGCTGGCGCAGGAGTATTCGCACTTCGAAGTGTTGGTGATCGACGACGGATCGAGCGACGATACCGCCACCGCAGCGCGCCTGGCTACTGATGATGCGCGGGTGCGCGTGATTACGCAGGCCAACGGTGGCAAAGCGGCCGCCATCAATCATGGCATGTCACTGGCCACAGGCGACGTGATCGTGGTAATCGACGCCGATACGTTGCTTGCCCCCGACGCCATTCGGCATTTGGTGCGACCGCTCGCCGATCCGCGGGTTGGTGCGGTGGCCGGCAACGCCAAGGTTGGAAACCGGGTCAATCTCGTGACCCGATGGCAAGCCGTGGAGTACGTCACCAGTCAGAACCTCGATCGCCGCGCCTTCGTGATGCTCAACTGCATCACGGTGGTGCCGGGCGCGATTGGCGCGTGGCGCCGCAGCGCCGTCACTGACGCCGGTGGATTCCGTACCGACACGCTGGCCGAAGATCAGGATCTCACGCTCACGCTGCTCCGACGCGGTCACCGGGTTGCGCTGGCCGATCAGGCGGTGGCTCTCACGGAGGCGCCGGAAACGTTCGAGGCCCTGCTCAAGCAGCGATTCCGCTGGAGCTTCGGTACGCTGCAGTGCGCATGGAAACATCGGGCTGCGCTTGGCCGACGTTCAGCGGGTGCGCTGGGGCTGGTTGGGTTGCCTAACATCTGGCTCTTTCAACTGCTGTTTCCGCTCCTCGCCCCGGCGGCCGACGTAGCGTTGCTCGCCACGCTGGCGCGCTTCCTCACTGAGTGGCCGGTGCTCGGCATGTATGCCGCGTGGAGTCACGCCGAGCCGATGATCGTGTTGTATCTGCTGTTCCTTGCCGTTGATACCGTGACGGCGCTGATCGGGGTCGCGCTCGAGCCGTCTGAGAAAATGCGGCAGGCGTTGCTGGTTCCGCTGCAGCGCGTGGCGTACCGGCAGGTGTTGTACGTCGCGTTGCTCAAGGCCATGCGGGCCGCGCTCAAGGGGTGGGCGCCGGGCTGGGGCAAACTCGAACGCACGGGCCGGGTGCAGGCGCTGGAGGGGTAAGACTGCCCGCGTGACGTGCGTGTCTGAACGCGTCATCGCGCTGCATGAGATTCCCGCGCAGGTGCAGGGGCTGCAATTTACCAACGAACCGCAACGGTCGCGGTTCTTCCAGGCCAGATTCGAAACCGTAGGCGCTCACGGTATGTCCGCCGATACTGGGCGGCCGGAGCGGGCGCTGGCGATGTCCTGAGGAGTACCACTAGCCATGCCGACCATTCCGTTCCCGATCGTAACCGGTGATGTCACGAGCGACACGTTCAGTCTGTTCTGTGACATGCCGCTGATCGGCATGGCCGTCACGTCACCGATCGACAAGCGGTGGCTGCAGGTGAACAACGCGCTGTGCGACTTTCTTGGCTACACCCGTGAGGAGCTACTCGAACGCTCCTGGGCCGAGCTCACGCATCCGGACGATGTCGAGGTCGCGGTCGCCGAGTTCGACGCCGTCATGCGGGGCGAGAAGGACGGCTACCAGTGCGACAAGCGCTACATTCGCAAGGACGGCAGCATCGTACATGCGCAATTGGTGGTCCAGGCGCAGCGCGCAGCGAATGGCCAGGTGCAGCTGTTCGCGTCTACCATTGCCGATATCACGGCGCGCATGGTCGCGGAGCAGAAAAGTCGTGACGCCGCAGCCTTGCTGGCCAAGCTTTCGCGACATGTGCCAGGCGTGATCTACCAGTTCCTCATGCGCCCAGACGGTACCACCTGTTTCCCCTTTGCCAGCGAGGCCTTGGAGGAGATCTACGAGGTTACCCCCGACGAGGTACGGGACGATGCGACCATCGTGTTCTCCCGCGGCCATCCGGACGACCTGGCGGGTGCTGTGGCCGCGATCGGCGAGTCGGCGCGCACGCTCGAACCGTGGCATCGGGAATTTCGCGTCTTCCTTCCGAAGCGCGGTATGCGCTGGATACGTGGCGAAGCCGTTCCCGAGCGGCAAGCCGATGGCAGCACGCTGTGGCACGGATTTCTCACCGACGTCACTGCCAGTCGATTGGCGAGCCAGCGGCTCGAGGAGAGTGAGGCACGCAACCGCATTCTGATCGATCACGCACCGGAGGCCATTCTGGTGATGGATCTGTCTGGACAGCACCTCATCGATGCGAATTCGAAGGCAGAGGAGCTATTCGGTCGTGACCGTGCGTCACTGCTTGGCGTGGAGCCACGGGCACTGAGCCCCGAGTTCCAGCCGGACGGTCGGGAGACCGTGTCGGCCGCTCTCGAGATCATCGCGCAGGTAGCACGCGGTGAGGCCATGGAGTTCGAGTGGACATACTTGGACCTCGCAGGGCAGTCGATCCCGTGTGAGGTGCGAATGGTGCGCATGCCGTACGATGGACAGACGTATCTGCGCGCCAGCATTACCGATATCTCCGAGCGGCTACGCCAGCGCCGGGCCATGGCCCGGTTGCAGAATGAACTGCTGCAGTCGCAGAAGTTGGAGTCCATCGGTCGGCTCGCGGGCGGCATTGCCCACGACTTCAACAACCTGCTCACCGTCATCAAGGCCTCGCTCGATTTGGCGATGCCGGCTGTGAACAACGAGCACATGCGCGAGGATCTCGCGGAAATTGGACGCGCGGCCAACTCGGCCGCCCGACTCACGCAGCAGCTGCTCGCCTTCTCGCGCAAACAGGTCATCGCGCCGCGCACGTTGGACCTCGAAGCTGTGATTCATCGCACGTCGGCCATGTTGCAGCGGGTATTGGGGGAAGACATCCAACTCGAGGTGCGAACCGAACCTCACCTCCCGGCGGTGCGTTTCGATCTCGGTCAGGCAGAGCAGATTCTCGTGAACCTGGCGGTCAACGCGCGCGATGCGATGCCCAACGGCGGGCGTCTCATCGTCGAGGCAGACTCCGTGGCGTTGTCTCAGGACGACGCGACGCGACATTCGGCTTTGGAGCCTGGCACGTATGTGCGCCTGCGCGTCACCGACAACGGCAGCGGCATGTCCGCGGAGACGCTCGACCACGCGTTCGAGCCGTTCTACACCACCAAGCCGAGTGGGCAGGGCACCGGGTTGGGGCTGGCGATGATTCACGGTGCCGTGCAACAGAATCACGGTCATGTCGACCTGACGTCTACCGTCGGTGAGGGCACCACGTGCACGATCTGGTTTCCGTGTGCCACGACTGGTGCGGTGGCGGCGCTATCCGAGTCCAACCATGCCCTTCCACGGGGGGCAGAACGCCTGCTGCTCGTGGAAGACGACAGTACGGTGCGGCAGCTCCTCGTCCGACTGCTGGAACAACTCGGATACAGCGTACGCGCCTTCGGCGCGGGTGACGAGGCGCTGGCTTGGCTGGACAGCGCGAACGAACCGATCGATCTCCTCATGACTGACGTCATCATGCCCGGTATGAACGGCAAGGTGCTCTCGGAGCACGTACTGCTACGGCGTCCCGGCACGCGCGTGATCTTTGCCTCTGGTTATACGGCCGATGTCATCGTGCAACAGGGCGTCGTCGACGCCGGGCTGTACTTCCTCAGCAAGCCGTTCTCCACTGCGGAGCTGGCTCACAGCATTCGCCAGGTGCTTGATGGTGCACCGTCCGGCGTTGTCGGAACAGCGTGAGCAACGGTGGCAGCTACCAGCGACGCCTCGGTCGTTCAGCGTGTTGGCGGCAACATGGCAAGACGCTCGAGGAGCACATCAGACTCACCGCGTGAGTCATCGGAGTCGCTCTGCACGGTAATGGCGATGACGCGGAGCGACTCCAACGGAATGCCCGGATACGCCCGTTGCACATCGGCTGCGAAGTTGCGCCGGATGTCGGTCCACACGCCCTCAACGGCAGGGCCGCCGATATTCACCAGCCAGGCTTCGGGTAGTACCGAGAAGGCGATGCGCCGGCGGGATGCGCCGGCTTCCACGAGCGAATCCGCCGCCGGCACGGCGCCATTAGCATCGGGACCGGCCCACGTGTACCCAAACAGCAGGCGCCGCCCTTTGCTGGCTGGACGCTCGTCACGGAGCACATACCAGAGCTTGATGCTGGCATCATTCTTCCCGCGCCCGCCTTTGTCCGGGGCGACGCCGGTTACCTGGCGGTCAACGCGCACGCGCATCGTCAGATTGGGGAACGACGTTGGTGCAAAGCGGAACGCCACAGTTGTCATCTTCATGGCCGATCGGCGCGTGTGCAGGCGACAGGCACGACCGGCCTCGGAATCGACCGGACTGATGGAGAATCCATTGAGTTCACTGTTCTCGCGGCCTCCGTTTCCGGCGTCATAGAGAAACGCGTATTCCTCACGAAACGCGGTCATGTTCTCCTGATCGCAGCGCATGTCGATGCCGAGCGGCAGGTTCTCGGCCGTGGCATCATCGACCGTGCCGTCGGCCAACGCTTCGAGGTTGTTCATGCGAAACGTCCGTGCGGCGCTCCAGCCGGCGTTACCGCCGGGGAGCGTTTGGCGCGGGCGCCGGCTGGCAGCATCGCGGGCGTCGGGTCCTCCGGCTGTCACAGCGGGCGTCGCGTCAGGCTCCGCGCGGCCGGTCGTCAAGGCCGCCTCGGCGAGTGTTGCCCTCCATTTTGCCGATGCCCCCTCATCGAGAGCACCGAGTTCGTTGAGCGTAAGCAATGCGCTTTCCAAGGCGCTCTCCTGCGGAAAGGCCGAGGCGCTGCGAGCGGCGATATGGTCACCGCGCAATTCACCGAGATGCACCGCCGCAACACC
>ERZ1645185.115-NODE-115-length-34592-cov-12.051828_pt1 | contig 34592 bp, 36 predicted proteins | sample MGYA00575351_ERZ1645185 | MGnify/ENA primary metagenome ERZ1645185 (study PRJEB40838, sample SAMN11284767) | freshwater sediment metagenome | isolation source: river sediment | host: Sediment | place: India: Jana village, Kanpur | collected 2015-12-17 ... | reverse complement strand
TCAGAACTTCAGGAACTCACTTGCCACACGGGAGGTGTCCATGTAAGACGACATGGCTCAACCCAACCTCAAGGTTACCCCCTATGCGTCGGCACTGGGGGCGTTGATCTCCGGCGTCGACCTGGCGCAGCCGCTGTCCGACAGTGAGTTCGCGGTCATCCGCCAGGCCTTTCTGGACCATGGCGTGATCTTCTTCCGCGACCAGCAGATCACGCCCGAGCAGCATCTGGCCTTTGCGCGGCGCTGGGCGCCAATCGACGTGAACCGCTTCTTCAAGCCGGTGGACGGCTATCCGGAGATCGCCGAGGTGCGCAAGGAGCCCGGGCAGACCACCAACATCGGCGGCGACTGGCACACCGACCACAGCTACGACGAGGCGCCGGCGATGGGCTCGATCCTGCTGGCGCGCGAGGTGCCACCGCGCGGCGGCGACACGCTGTTCGCCAACATGGCGCTGGCCTTCGAGGCGCTGTCGCCGGGCCTGCAGAGGACGCTGGAAGGTCTGCGCGCAGTGCATTCCACCGCGCATGTGTTCGGCGCACAGGGCGGCTATGCCAAGGCCGCCGACCTGGGCGGGCGCATCGGCAATGCGCAGGCCGCCACGCAGGACGTGGTGCACCCGGTGGTCATCCGCCATCCGGACACCGGCCGGCGCACGCTGTACGTCAACGCCGCCTTCACCACGCGTTTCGACGGCTGGACCGCCGCCGAGAGCGCGCCGCTGCTGAAGATGCTGTACGAGCACGCCGGCAAGCCGGAGTTCAGCTGCCGTTTCGCCTGGCAGGCGGGGTCGATCGCCTTCTGGGACAACCGCGCAACCTGGCACTACGCGCTGAACGACTACCACGGCCACCGCCGCGTGATGCACCGCATCACCGTGCGCGGCACGCCGATCGCGGCCGCGGTGGCCTAGCTAACGCAGCGCCCAGCCGCCGCTGATCGGGAAGACCTGGCCGACGAAGCAGTCGGCCGCGTCGCTGCACAGGTAGGCGGCAAACTCGGCATCCTCGTGTGCGCTGACCAGCCGGCCCAGCGGCACCTCGCGCTTCAGCCGCTCCTGGAAGCGCGGGTTGGCCTGCACCTCGGGCGGGAAGTAGGTCGGGTTGTCGACGAAGTTCTGCGCGATGGCGTTCACCTGGATGCCGTGGCGCGCCATCTCCAGGCCCACCGACTGCACCCAGGCCAGCTGCGCGCCGCGTGCGGCGCTGTAGGTGGAAGTGCGGTTCTGGCCGCGCAGCGCGGCGGCGCTGCCCATCACCAGGATCTTGCCGGCGCGCCGCGCCATCATCGCCGGCAACACCGCGCGCGCCAGCCGCGGCAGCGGGTCGACCATCACCGCGAAGGCCTCGCGCCATTCGGCATCGCCCACCTTCTCGGCCGGCGTGCTGGGCGCGGGGATGCCGAGGTTGGCCACCAGCACGTCGACGCGGCCGGCAGCCTGCACCACCGCCTCGGCGGCCTCGGGCGGGGCCAGCGAGATCTCGCTGGCGATCACCTCGGCGCCCTGCTCGGCCAGCAGCGCGCACAGCGCCGGGCCCATGAAGTGGGTGCACTGCGTGACCAGCACGCGTTTGCCTTGCAGTCGTGGTGTCATGGCTCAGTCCAGGATGCGGGCCAGCGTGGCCGCGGCTTCATCGCACTGCGCGGCCGACACGTCCAGGTGCGTCACCGCGCGCACCGTGCGCGGCCCGAAGGCCGACACCAGCGTGCCCTGCGCGCGCGCCTGCGCGACGACCGTCGGCGCATCGGGCGCGCCGGGCTTCAGGTGGAAGACGACGATGTTGGTCTGCACGGTGGCCAGGTCCAGTTGCACCTGGCGGCAGGCGGCCACGCGTTCGGCCAGGCGCCGCGCGTGGGCATGGTCTTCGGCCAGCCGAGCGCGGTGATGCTGCAGGCCGTGCAGCGCCGCCGCGGCCAGGATGCCGGTCTGGCGCATCGCGCCGCCCAGCCGGCGGCGGATGCGGTTGGCGCGCGTGATCAGATCCTTCGGCCCGGCCAGCAGCGAGCCGGCCGGCGAGCCCAGGCCCTTGCTGAAGGCCACCGACACCAGGTCGAAGGGCGCGGCCAGTTCGGCCTCGCTGCGGCCGCTGGCCACCGCCGCGTTCCACAGCCGCGCGCCGTCCAGAAAGCTGGCGATGCCGCGCTCGCGCGCCAGCGCGCAGATGCGCTGCACCTCGTCCTGCGGGAAGACGACGCCGCCGGCGCGGTTGTGCGTGTTCTCGATCTCCACCACCGTGGTCTGCGGGAACACGGGTAGCCCGGCCGGCTTGATGGCCGCCTCGAACTGCGCGGCGTTGAAGACGCCGCCGGTGCCCACCTCGACGATCTGTACACCGGCATTGGCTGCCGCGGCGCCCACCTCGTGCCAGCCGGCGTGCGCTTCGCGCGCGGTGATCACCTCGTCGCCGGGGCGGGCCAGCGCCATCACCGCCACCTGGTTGGACATGGTGCCGCTGGGCAGCCACAGTGCGGCTTCCTTGCCCAGCAGCGCGGCCAGCTCGGCCTGCAGACGGTTGGTGGTGGGGTCCTCGCCATACTGGTCGTCGCCGACCTCGGCGCGGGCCATGGCCTCGCGCATGGCCGGCGTGGGCCGAGTGACGGTGTCGCTGCGCAGGTCGATGGGCAGGCTCATGGTGTCTCGGTCAAGTGAGTCGATCTTCTCGCTACAAGGACATGTTGTCGAAGGACAGACGCGTCTTCTTCACGTGCGCGGCGATGATGGCCACCACCTCGTCGGGCCGCGCCGGGCGCAGCAGTTGCTCGGACTCGACCGAGACCTTCGTCACCAGCGAATCGTCCTCGAGCAGGCAGAAGAAGGGCCGCGGGTCCGGGTCGGCAGGCAACCCGGTGCGGCCCTCCATCGAGCCGTGCGGCACGCGCAGGCCGTCGAGCAGCGTCTTCAGCCGGTTGTCGATGTCGCCGCCGTCGGTGATCAGCGTGCCGCGCGGCTGCTGGCGGAACAGCAGCACCGACAGCTCCACGTACAGGTTCAGGCGCTGCGTGACCAGCGGCGCGAACAGCAGCCCGCCCTTCTCGACGATGACCGACACCTTGTCCGGCAACGGCGGATGCGCGAGCAGCGTGTCAGCGGCATCGTGCAGCGGATGCTCGAGCCACAGGCGCTGCAGTTGCGGGTGAAGCGCGCGCCGGATCAGCCACTTGTGCGCGGACCTGGCACCCTGCCCGTGCAGCGGGCCCTCGTAGATGAGGCGAAACTCCACGGCCTGCGTTCTATGAAAGAGCGCCTCAGACGATGCGCGACTTGTGCCCCGCCCAGTATTTCTCGCGCAGCGGCTTCTTGTACAGCTTGCCGGTGGGCAGGCGCGGCAGCGGGTCCATGAAGTCCACGCTCTTCGGGCACTTCAGCTTGGCCAGGTGGGCCTGGCAGAACTCGATCAGCTCGGCTTCCAGTTCCGGCCCGGCCTGCACGCCAGGCATCGGCTGCACCACCGCCTTGACCTGCTCGCCCATCTCCTCGTCGGGCACGCCGAACACCGCCGCATCCGCCACCTTGGGGTGGGTGATCAGCAGGTTCTCGCTTTCCTGCGGGTAGATGTTGACGCCGCCACTGATGATCATGAAGGTGCTGCGGTCGGTCAGGTACAGGAAGCCGTCGTCATCCACGTAGCCGACGTCGCCCACCGTGCTCATCGTGCCGTCGGCCGAGCGCGTGGCCTGCGTGCGCTCGGGGTCGTTGAAGTACTCGAAGGGCGTGGCCGTCTTGAACCAGATCTCGCCCGGCGTGCCCTTCGGCAGCGGCTGCATGTTTTCGTCCAGGATGTGCAGGTCGCCGATCATCACCTTGCCCACGCTGCCCTTGTGCGCCAGCCATTGCGGGCTGTCGCACGCGGTGAAGCCCAGGCCTTCGGTGGCGCCGTAGTACTCGTGGATGATCGGTCCCCACCAGTCGATCATCTGCTCCTTCACCTGCACCGGGCAGGGTGCGGCGGCATGGATGGCGATCTCCAGCGTGCTGCGGTCGTACTTGTTGCGCACCTCGGCGGGCAGCTTCAGCATGCGGCTGAACATCGTCGGCACCAGCTGGCTGTGCGTGACCTTGTACTTGGGGATCAGGCTCAGGTACTGCTCGGGGTCGAAGTGCTCCATGATGATCACCGTACCGCCGACGCTGAGCGTCAGGCTCACCGCGGCGTTCGGCGCCGAGTGGTACATCGGCGCGGGCGACAGATAGATCATGTCCTCGCGGTAGCGCCACAGCTTGAGCAGGAAGTGGAACAGCGGCAGCGGCTCCGACGGCGGCTGCTCGGCCAGCGGCCGCACGATGCCCTTGGGCCGGCCGGTGGTGCCCGACGAGTACAGCATCGCCGTGCCCAGGTACTCGTCGGCGATGGGCGTGTCCGGATAGTCGGCGATGGCCGTCGCATAGTCCTGGAACGGCGGCTGCAACTCCGCGCCGCCATCCACCACCAGGCACAGCTTGACCTTCGGACAGCTCTTCAATGCCTCCGCGGCCACCGCCAGCTTGGCCCTGGAGGTGATCAACAGCTGCGACTCGCTGTTGTTGACGATGTAGGCCATTTCCTCGGCTGTCAGGAAGCTGTTGATGCAGGTGAAGTACAGACCGGCGCGGTAGCCGGCCGAACACGCTTCGAGGAAGCGGCTGTTGTTCTCCATGAAGATGGAGTAGTGGTCCAGCCGCTTCAGCCCCTGCGCGCGCAGCAGGTGCGCGAGCCGATTGCTGCGCGCCTCGAACTCGCGATAGCTGACGGCCTCGCCGGTGTTGGCCATGATGAAGGCCGGCCGGTCGGGGTGCATCTGCGCGTACTTGCCTGGGTACATGGTGCTGTCTCCTTGCTGTGTTCAGTCGGGAACGAAAAGGTTGCGGCCTTCGGTGCTGCGCTGCACCTGCCCGGGGCGGCCCAGGCTGTCGCGATTCTGCAGGTCCCACAGTGCGGCCCGGTCGTCGGGCAGGTTGGCGATGAATCGCTGGCCGGTGGCCGCCAGCCGGCCGAAGACCACGGCGAACTCCGGGCCTTCCTTGCCGTGCATCACCGTGTATGTTTCGATCGTGGCCCCGCCCTGCGGCGTCTCGGTGAAGGGCGCTTTCGGCAGCGCGTCCAGTTGCGCCTGCAGCGCGGCCGGCGCCTCTCGCCGCCAGGGCCCCGCGGGCGCAGCCGTCGAGTACACGCCAAAGGAATGTTTGGTCACGTAGTTGCCGTTGGCCGTCACCAGGCCGAAGCCGCCGGGCCGCGCACGCGTGCGCCGCATCATCTCGCTGATCGAATGCGTCACGTAGTTGTTGCCGGGCCCGCCGAAGAAGGGCAGCCCGCCGGTCACGGTGAGGCCGCGCGGATCGTCCTCGTGCAGGCCGATCTCCTGGCAACCGATTTGCACCGCCGAGGCGAAGCAGCTGTACAGGTCGATCAGGTCGATGTCTGCCAGCGCCTTGCCGGCCATCGCCAGCGCTTGGGCAGCGACGGCGCGGATGGCGGGCGAGGAATGCAGATTCACCCGCTCGCTGACGTACCAGTGGTCGTGTCCGTCGGCGCAGCCGTGCAGGAACACCCACTTGTCGCGCGGGACGCCCAGCGCGCGTGCTGAGGCCACGCTGGTCATCACCACGGCGGCGGCCTGGTCGATGAAGGCATTGGCATTCATCAGCCGCGGGTACGGGTAGCCGATCCAGCGGTTGTGCTCATCCACGTTGACGAGCTGCTCAGCGCTGTAGCCCTCGCGCCGCGTGGCCAGCGGGTTGTCGCGCGCCACCGCCGCGAAGCGGCTCATCAGCGCGCCGATGTGTGCCTGGTGCGCGGCGATCGAGCGGCCGCGCGCGCCGCGCAGCGCGTTCTCGAACAGCGGGTACATGACGATGGCCGCGCGCATGCGGTGCAGCTCTTCATGGTCGTTCCAGCCCCGGCGCGCCTCGCCGATCAGTTCGGGAGTGCCGCCCGGGTCCTCGGTCCAAAGGCCGGCCGCCGCGCCGGCGCGCTCCAGCCCGTGCTGCGTGCGCAGCGCCTCGCCGCCGCACAGCAGCGCGGCGCGCAATCGCCCCCCGGCGATTTCGTCGGCAAACAGGTTCAGCAGGTATTGCGGCATGTTGCCGCCGCTGTAGCTGTAGATATGCCGCCCGGCGTTCAGGCCCAGGCGCTTCGCCACGCTGCGCGGCGGGTTGGCCGAGGTGCCCAGCTTCGTCGCGAAGCGCGGCGAGGTATCGGCAAAGCTGCGGATCATCGCCACCGTGTCGATGGCGGCATCGATGCCGGCCGCGCCGCAGTCCTGCAGCGCCAGCCGCGCGGCCTGGGCGATCAGATCGTAAGGTGAACGGCCGGCCTCGGCAGGCGTCTGCAGATCGGTGACATCGCCGCAACCGACGAGCACCGGCATGCGCCCATCGATCGCTTCCATCGGCGACTTACTTCCCGAGACCCATGGAACGCGCGATCACCTCTTTCATGATCTCGTTGGTGCCGCCGTAGATACGCGACACGCGCGTGTCGGCATAGGCGCGGGCGATCGGGTACTCCCACATGAAGCCGTAGCCGCCGTGCAGCTGCAGGCACTCGTCGATCACCTTGCCGGCCATGTCGGTGCAGTTGAGCTTGGCCATCGACGCGGTCGGCGCATCCAGCTCGCCGGCCAGGAGCAGCGTCATGCAGTGGTCGACGAAGACGCGGGCCATCTGCACCTGCGACTGCATCTCGGCGAGCTTGAAGCGCGTGTTCTGGAAGCTCGCCACCGCGTTGCCGAAGACCTTGCGTTCGCGCACGTAGGCCATCGTGTCCTCGATCGCCTGCTGCGCCGAGGCCGTGGCGCCGATGGCGATCTGCATGCGCTCCCACGGCAGCTCCTGCATCAGGTAGACGAAGCCCTGGCCCTCGGCGCCGAGCAGGTTGCTCTCGGGCACCTTGACGTTGTCGAAGAACAGCTCGGACGTGTCCTGCGCCTTCAGCCCCAGCTTCTTCAGCCGCTTGCCGCGCTCGAAGCCGGGCATGCCGCGCTCCACCAGCACCAGGCTCGTACCCTTGGCGCCGAGCGCCGGGTTCGTCTTGGCCACCGTGATCACCAGGTCGGCGTTCCAGCCGTTGGTGATGAAGGTCTTGGCGCCGTTGACGGTGTAGTAGCCCTCGCCGTCCTTGACGGCATTGGTCTTCACCGACTGCAGGTCGGAGCCGACGCCGGGCTCGCTCATCGCGATCGCGCCAATGATCTCGCCGCGCGCCATGCGCGGCAGGTAGTTCTGCTTTTGTGCCTCGGTGCCGTACTTCAAGATGTAGGGCGCGACGATCTCGGAGTGCAGCGAGAAGCCAAGGCCCGTGGTGCGCGCCTTGGCCGTCTCCTCCATCATCACCATGCTGTAGAGGCGGTCCGCGCCGGCACCGCCATATTCCTCCGGCATGCTCGGGCAGAGGAAGCCGTTGGCCCCCGCCTTCTGCCAGACCTCGCGGTCGACGTAGCCGCGCTCCTCCCAGGCCTCGTGGTGCGGCAGCACTTCCTTCTCGAGGAACTTGCGGAACGAGGCGCGGAACTCCTCGTGCTCCGGACTGAACAGTTTGCGGGGGATCATCGCGCCGCTCCTTCGTGCCCTACAGACGTTCCACGATGGTCACGTTGGCCTGCCCGCCGCCTTCGCACATGGTCTGCAGGCCGTAGCGCTTGCCGCGGGCATGCAGCGCATGCACCAGCGTGGTCATCAGCTTGGTGCCCGAGGCGCCCAGCGGGTGGCCCAGCGAGATCGCGCCGCCGTTCACGTTGAGCTTGGCCGGGTCGGCATGGGTGTACTGCAGCCAGGCCAGCGGCACCGACGCAAAGGCCTCGTTGACCTCGAACAGGTCGATGTCGTCGATCTTCATGCCGGCCTTCTTCAACGCGTGCTCGGTGGTCTGCAGCGGGGCCTCGAGCATGATCACCGGGTCGCCGCCTCGCACCGTCATGTGGTGGATGCGCGCCAGCGGCCTGGCGCCCAGGGCCTTCAGACCCTTCTCGTTGACCACCATCACGCCGGAAGCCCCGTCGCAGATCTGGCTGGCGTTGGCCGCACTGATGTAGCCGCCTTCGCGCAGCGTCTTCACGCTGGCGATGCCCTCGAGCGTGGCGTTGGTGCGCAGCCCTTCGTCGTTGACGTGCAGCTCGCCCAGCTCGCCGCCCTCGGCCATCCGGGCCGCCACGGGCACGATCTCGGCCTCGAACGCGCCGCTCTGCAGCGCCGCGGTGCCGCGCTGGTGGCTCTGCAGCGAGAAGCGGTCCAGTTCGTCCTTCGTCAGCTTGTACTTGGCGGCCAGCATCTCGGCGCCCATGAACTGGCTGAAGTCCGGCCCAGGAAAGCGATGGCGGATGGTCGGGCTCATGTAGTGGCCCAGACCCGCTTCCTTGTAGATCTTGCCCAGGCTGCCCATCGGCACGCGGCTCATGCTTTCCACGCCGGCGGCGATCACGCAATCCATCGCGCCCGACATCACCGCTTGCGCGGCGAAGTGCAGCGCCTGCTGCGACGAGCCGCACTGCCGGTCGATGGTCACGCCGGGCACGTCCAGCGGCAGCTTCGAGGCCAGCCCGGCCATGCGGCCGATGCAGCCGCTCTGCTCGCCGGCCTGCAGCACGCAGCCCATGATCACGTCCTCGACCAGCGCCGGGTCGGCACCGCTGCGCTCGACCAGCGCATCGATCACCTGCGCGGCCAGGTCCACCGGATGCCAGCCGGACAGTCGGCCTCCCCTTTTGCCCCCGGCAGTGCGGGCGGCGGCGACGATATAAGCTTCGGCCATGATGCGTTTCCTTCGCTGTGAGGCCCGGTAAGTCCGGGCGCAGAATGTGAAGGCGCAGCATAGCGCGTGACGCGCGTTCGAGCAGCGTCGCGCAAGTGACATCACATCCTAGAGGCAACCCCATGAAACTCTCTTCCGACATCTCGGCCATCGTCACTGGCGGCGCTTCCGGCCTGGGCGCCGCCACCGCGCGCCGCCTGGCAAAGCATGGCGTCAAGGTGGCGATCTTCGACCTCAACGAAGCCGGCGGCGAGGCGCTGGCCAAGGAGATCGGCGGCGTGTTCTGCAAGGTCGACGTGACCAACGAAGAGCAGGTCGACGCCGGCTTCGCCAAGGCGCGCGCGGCAATCGGCCAGGAGCGCGTGCTGGTCAACTGCGCCGGCACCGGCAATGCCATCAAGACCGCCAGCCGCGACAAGAAGACGGGCGAGATCAAGGCCTTCCCCACCGCCAACTTCGACCGCATCATCCAGATCAACCTGGTCGGCACCTTCCGCTGCATTGCCAAGAGCGCGGCCGGCATGCTGACGCTGGACCCGCTGGAGCACGGCGAGCGCGGCGCGATCGTCAACACCGCGTCGGTGGCGGCGCAGGACGGGCAGATCGGCCAGGCCTCGTACTCGGCGTCGAAGGCGGCGATCGTCGGCATGACGCTGCCGATCGCACGCGACCTGATGGGCGAAGGCATCCGCGTCAACACCATCCTGCCGGGCATCTTCGAGACGCCGCTGCTGGCCGGCCTGCCCGACAACGTCAAGGACGCGCTGGCCGCGTCGGTGCCCTTTCCCAAGCGCCTGGGCCAGCCGGACGAGTACGCGGCGTTGGCCGAGTTCATGATCAGCACCGGCTACATGAACGGCGAATCCGTCCGCATCGACGGCGCCATCCGGATGGCGCCGCGGTGAGCGACACGGCCGCCGGACGCGACCGGCTGCCCAAACCCACGCTGGAGTACCCCTTCGAGCAGCCGCCCGAACCCGGCGCGGCGCTCGAAGTGGCGCCCGGCGTGGTGTGGATGCGTATGCCGCTACCGATGGTGTTGAACCACATCAACATCTGGGCCATCGACGACGGCGGCGACGGCTGGGCCATCGTCGACACCGGCATGCGCACCGACGAAACGCTCGCGGCCTGGCGCCAGCTGTTCGCCAGCGCCACCGACGGCAGGCGCCTGAGCCGCGTCTTCGCCACCCACATGCATCCCGACCACATCGGCATGGCCGGCTGGCTGACGCGCAAGTTCGGCATCCGGCTGTGGATGACGCGGCTCGAATACATGCATTGCCGCGTGCTGATGGCCGACACCGGCCGTGAGGCGCCCGACGACGGCGTGGCCTTCTACCGCCGCGCCGGCTGGAGCGACGCGGCCATCGAGAACTACCGCGCGCGCTTCGGCAACTTCGGCAAGCGCATCCATGCGATGCCCGACAGCTACCGCCGCGTTGTCGACGGCGAGGTGATTCGCATCGGCGCCCACGAGTGGCGTGTCATCGTCGGCACCGGGCATTCGCCCGAGCATGCCTGCTATCACTGCCCGGACCTGAAGCTGCTGATCAGCGGCGACCAGGTGCTGCCGCGCATCTCTTCGAACGTCTCGGTACACCCCACAGAGCCCGACGAGAACCCGATGGCCGACTGGCTCGCATCGCTGGCCAAGATCAAGGCGCAGGTGAGCGACGACGTGCTGGTGCTGCCCTCGCACAACGAATGCTTCCGTGGTCTGCACGGTCGGCTGGACTACCTGGCCGCGGCGCAGCAGCGCACGCTGGCGCGGCTGCGAAAGTCGCTGGCCGAGCCGCGCCGCACCATCGACGTCTTCGCCGCGCTGTTCGGGCGCGCGATTGGCGAGAACGACGTCGGCCTGTTGAGCCTGGCCACGGGCGAGAGCCAGGCCTGCCTGAACTACCTGCTGCAGCGCGGCGAGATCTCGCGCGAGGTCGATGCCGAGGGCGTGGCTTGGTATTCAAGATGATCCACACCCGCAGCTCGAACTGAGGAACCCATTCATGGACACCCGCTTCAGTGACGAAGAGAACGCGTTTCGCGCCGAGGTGCGCAGCTTCCTGCAGCAGGCCTGGACGCCGGAGCTGGCCGCGCGCATCGACGACGACGACCAGTACGCGCAGGCCATTGTCGAATGGCAGCGGCGCCTTTTCGAGCGCGGCTGGGTGGCGCCCGGCTGGCCGCGCCAGCACGGCGGCTGCGAATGGACCCCCACCCAGCGCTACATCTACGAGCTGGAGCGCACGGCCATCGGCGCGCCGGACGTGCTGCCCTTCGGTCTGAAGATGGTCGGCCCGGTGATCCTGAAGTTCGGCAACGAGGCGCAGAAGGCGCGCTTCCTGCCGCGCATCCTGCGCGGCGAGGACTGGTGGTGCCAGGGCTACTCCGAGCCGGGCGCCGGCTCGGACCTGGCGGCGCTGAAGACACGCGCCGAACGCGCAGGCGACCACTACGTGGTCAACGGCTCGAAGATCTGGACCACCTACGCGCAGCATGCCGATTGGATGTTCTGCCTGGTGCGCACCGACAACGCCGCGCGGCGGCAGGACGGCATCAGCTTCCTGCTCATCGACATGAAGACGCCCGGCATCCGCGTGCGGCCGATCGTCTCGATCGACGGCGTGCACAGCCTGAACGAGGTCTTCTTCGACGACGTGCGCGTGCCCGTGGCCAACCTGATCGGCGAACAGGACCGCGGCTGGACCTACGCCAAGTCGCTGCTGGCGCACGAGCGCACGGCGATCGCCGGCGTCGGCGATTCCAAGCGCCGCATCCGGCGCGTGCGCGAGCTGGCGGGGCGCGAGACGCACCGGGGCCGGCCGCTGGCAGACGACCCGGCCTTCCAGGCCCGGTTGGCCGACATCGAGATCGAGCTGATGGCGCTGGAGACGATGGAGCTGCGAGCGCTGTTCGAAGCCTCCAAGGGCAAGGGTCCCGGGCCGGAGAGCTCGCTGCTGAAGATCAAGGGCACCGAGGTGCAGCAGGCCCTGCAGGAGCTGCTGATGGACATGGCCGGGCTGTACGGCGCGGTGCTGGCCTGCAGCGCCGACGCGCAGGCCATCGGCCACGATTTCGGCGACGAGGCGCGGCGTTCCTTCATGTACGGCCGCGCGGCCACGATCTACGGTGGCTCGAACGAGGTGCAAAAGAACATCACCGCCAAGGCGGTGCTCGGCCTTTGAGGACCCGACGATGAACTTCGACCTTTCCGACGACGACGCCGCGCTGCAGGACAGCGTGGCGCGCTGGGTGCAGCAGCGTTATCCCTTCGAGCGGCGGTACAAGCTCGCGCAGCAATCGCCGGGATTCAGCCCCGAGCACTGGAAGGAGATGGCCCAGTTGGGCTGGCTGGCCCTGCCCTTCGACGAGGCCCTCGGCGGCCTGGGCGGAGGGCCGCTGGCCACGATGCTGATGATGGAACAGCTGGGCAAGGGGCTCGTGCTGGAGCCCTACCTGCCCAACGTGCTGCTGTTCGGCGCACTGATGCAGCGCAGCGCCAGGCTGCGCGACACCTGGGTGCCGAAACTCATCGAAGGCGGCGTGCAGGGCGCCCTCGCCTGGCAGGAGCGGCACGGCCACCACGAACTGGCCGACCTGCAGACCACGCTGCGGCCGGCCGGCGACGGATTCGTGCTCGACGGCGAGAAGGTGCTGGTCTTCAACGGCGCCGCGGCCGAACAACTGGTGGTCAGCGCGCGCAGCAGCGGCGGCCGCTTCGACGAGGCCGGCGTGAGCCTGGTGTGCATCGATGCCACGGCCCCGGGCGTGGAGCGCGCACCGCTGCAGCTGATGGATGGCCAGTGGGTGGCCCGGCTGCAGTTGCGCGGCGTGCAGGTGAAGGCCGGCCAGCTGCTCTTCGCGCCCGGCGAAGGCTTCGCGCCGTTGCAGCAGACGGTGCAGGACGCGATGCGTGCGCTGTGCGCCGAGGCCTTCGGCGTGATGCAGATGCTGCAGGCCACCACGCTCGAATACGTGAAGACGCGCAAGCAGTTCGGCGTGCCCATCGGCAGCTTCCAGGCGCTGCAACACCGGCTGGTGGACATGTACGCCGCGCTGGAGCAGACGCGCGCCCTGCTCTACCGCGCGGTGTGTTCGGCCGACGAGGGGCATGCCGACGCGCAGCGCGACCTGCTGGCGCTGAAGGTCATGGTCGGCAAGGCCGGCCGGCTGATCGGCGGCGAGGCCGTGCAGATGCACGGCGGCATGGGCATCACCGACGAGCTGGTGGTCGGACACGGCATGAAGCGGCTGCGGGTCATCGACAGCAGTTTCGGCAATGCCGACGTGCAGCGCGCGCGCTTCGCCGCGCTGGCCGCCTGATCGAGCAAAGGGCAGCTGGGCATGGGCTGGGGTCTGCTCTGCCGACGTGCGCTGGCGGCCGTCGCGCTGCTGGCGGCCGCGCTGTACGCCGCCGCCGCCGGCTTCGGCGAACCCGGAGGGCCTCCGCCACAGGGGCTGGACGAGGCCTTCGTCCGCCTGCACGCCGATCCGTACGACATGGAGCTGATGCTGAGCTTCGGCACCTCCAAGGGCGGCTCGGCCGGTCATCTGGCGCTGGCGCTGCGCGAACCCGGCGACGAAGACGACACGGTGTACTCCGCCAACTTCTACGCCGACCGCGACCCGAAGCATGCGCAGGGCTTCTACACCGAGGCGCTGATGATCGCGGTGCCTAAGAAGGAGTACCTGTACGGCACACGATCCTCGCTCGGGCCCACGGCCAGCTTCGGCCTGGACTTCGGCGAGGTCTACAAGCGTTCGGTCATCGGCATCCGCGTCAGCGGCGTGCCCCAGTCCGAACGCGACGCGCTGCGCGCATTCTTCGACCGACTCAACGCCGACTACCGCGCCAAGGCCCAGAGCACCAGTTACCACAGTGCGGAGATCACCTACGACTACATGAACCTGAACTGCGCCAAGACCATCGGGGCCGCGTTCCGTCATGGCGCCGGCTACGACAGGCTGCCCGTGCGCGATCCGCTGCCGCTGTCCGGCCTGTTCCGTGCGGCGGCCGCCATGTCGGCCAACATCCCCACCGAGATGGCGATGAACCTGGCGCAGGAGTGGCACGCCCGCGGCTACAAGCTGGACGTGGTGCTCTACCGCAAATGGCCGCACTCGAAGTACGAGGATCCTCACGACGATCCGAAGCTCGAGTTCGCCGCCCTGCCGAACCGCTTTCCTTCGGTGTTGTCGCTGGATTTCCGGGCCGACGAGGGCCAGTACGAGGACGAGGACAATCTCTACGCCATGTACCTGTTGCGCCACTTGAGCCGGCACGCGCTGCACATCGACGCGCAGGCGCAGCGCCTGCGCATCGAATCGAACCCGGCGCCGCTGGCCTACGAGCAGGCCGCGGCGCTGGCGCGCAGCGATGCACGCGAAGAGAGCAAGGGCCTGCTGCGCCGCCTGCCGGTGGGCCTGCGCGATGCGGCCGGACTCACCCCCGAGCCGCACCGGCCCTACGACTTCACCAGCCCGCGCATCGCGCCATGAGCCTCCAGGAGCCGACGAACTGTGCCCGCTTCGGCCCGGTCAGCGTGTACTTCGGCGAGAAGAGCGGCAAGTACCCGGACGGCAACCAGGTCGTGGTGCGCGGCACCGACGCGAAGGCGGTCTTCGACACGCCGCAGGTGGCCCAGCGCATCCCGCAGGTGCTGGCCGAGGCCGACATGGCGATCCTCGGCCACGTGCACGAAGACCACATGGCCGGGCTGCAGCGCATGCCGGGCAAGCCGGTCTGGGTGCACGAGGCCGACCTGGACGCCGCGCGCAGCTGGCAGGGGCTGAGCCGGCACTACGGCTACCCGCAGCCGATCCTGGACGCGCTGCGGCTGAAGATCGAGCACGACTTCGACTACGCACCACGGCCCGATGCCGTGCCCTACGCCGACGGCGCGGTATGGGAGCTGGGCGGCACCCGCGTGCGCGCCGTGCACCTGCCCGGCCACACGGCCGGCCACTGCGTGCTGCTGGTCGAGCCGCAGGGCGTCGCCTTCATCGGAGACTTCGACCTGTCCAGCTTCGGCCCGTACTACGGCGACGCCACCTCCAGCCTGCGCGACTTCCGCCGCAGCCTGGCAAGGCTGGCCGCGCTGCCGGCCTCGGTGTGGGTCACCTCGCACCACAAGGGCGTGATCACCGACCGGGCCACCTTCGACACGCTGCTTCAGGCCTTCGCCGGACGCATCGACGAGCGCGAGGCCCGACTGCTGCAGCTGCTGCAGACCGGCCCGCAGACGCTGCCCGAGCTGGTGCGCCAGCGGGTGGTCTACCCGCCGGAGGCCACCGACCTGTGGGTGGATTGCGCCGAGCAGAACTCGATCGCCCGGCACCTGCAGGAACTGCAGGACGACGGCCGCGTGCGCTGCATCGACGGCGGCCGCTACATGCTGGCGGGGCATTGAGCGCCGCGCCCGGCGCGGCAGCGGCGGCGCGGCCCTTCGGGCTGCGGCCGCTGCTCTTCGCCAGCATGGCCTGCACCATGGCGATGATGGCCTTCGTCGCCGTGGTCGGCCCGGTATCGCGGGTGCTCGGGCTGCAACCCTGGCAGGCCGGACTCACCGTCACCGTCAGCGGCGCGCTGTGGATGCTGTTGGCCCGCGTCTGGGGCGCCGCCAGCGACCGGCGCGGCCGCCGTCCCGTGCTGCTGTTCGGCGTGGGCGGGGTGTGCCTGGCCTACCTGTTCATGTGCCTGGCCATCGACGCCGCGCTGCGCACGCTGCCCGGCGTGCTTTGGTCTTTCCTGGCGCTGGTGCTGACGCGCGGCGCGGTCGGCGCCTTCTACGCGGCGATCCCGGCCGTCGGCCAGGCGCTGATCGCCGACCACGAACCGCCGCAGCGCCGCGCCGCGGCGATGGCCGCGCTGGGCTCCGCCAGCGCGCTGGGCCTGGTGCTGGGCCCGGCCGCTGCGGCGTGGTTGGCCCGCTATGGCCTGAGCGCCCCGCTGTACGGCATGGCGCTGCTGCCGTTGCTGGCCTGGCTGGTGCTCTGGCGGGCGCTGCCGCACGAACCACCGCGCGCCGCCACCGGCCTGCCAACGATCCACATCGCCGATGCCCGCCTGCGCCGGCCCATGGCGGTGGCCTTCGTGGCCATGTTCGCCGTGGGCATCGCGCAGATCACGGTGGGTTTCTTCGCACTCGACCGGTTGGGCCTGGACGCCGCGGCCGCAGCTCGGGTGGCCGGCATCGCGCTGACGCTGGTCGGCGTGGCGCTGGTGCTGTCGCAACTGCTGGTGCGGCGTCTGGCGCTGACGCCGGCGCGCATGATCCGCATCGGCGGACTGGTGGCGGCCTGTGGCTTCGGCGCCGCGCTGTGGGTGGATTCGGCCGCCAGCCTCTGGGCCTGCTACTTCGTCTCCGCCGCGGGCATGGGCTGGATCTTCCCGGCCTTTTCCGCGCTGGCCGCCAATTCGGTGCAACCGCACGAGCAGGGCACCACCGCCGGCTCGATCGGCGCGGCGCAGGGTCTCGGCATGGTCTGCGGACCCTTCATCGGCACGCTGCTGTACGCCGCCGGGCCGGCCGTGCCCTACCTGCTCGTGGCCGCCATGCTGCTGCTGATGGCGCTGTGGCCGGCCAAGCGGCGACGCCTTGCTTGACGGCGGCCCGCGTGGCCGGTGGCATGCCCACACGCGTCGTCGCACCGCGGGCACCCTTGCGGGTGCCACCCGGCGCGGTGCGCGGGACAGCGACGCCCAGCCGCCACCCGCGAAAGGCAGCCGTGCGCCGCGAGCTTGCCCGACGGCTCGAAACGTGGCCCGCGGATCGGCGTCAAGACCGGCGTGCGCCGGGCTTGAAGATCGCGTAGTTGCCGTTGGCCAGCGCCACCAGCGTGTCGCCAACGAGCAAGCGCGACTCGAGGTTGGCCACGCTGCGCCCGCGGTTGATCAGCTGCGTCACGCAGTCCACCACGCCGCCGTGCACCGGCTTGAAGTAGTTGATCTTGATCTCGATGGTGGCGCAGATCTCGCCCTCGGCCAGCGTGGGGTACAGCGCCAGCCCCATGCCGGTGTCGGCCAGCGCATAGAGCACGGCGCCGTGCACCACGCGGTGCGGATTCAGGTGATCCGGACCCACCTGCAGTCGCATGCGGCCATGGCCGTGGTGCTGCTCCACGACCTGCATGTCCAGCAGTTCGGCGAAAGGGTGCTGCATCTCGTGTCGCGGCGGGCGCGCGAGGGTGCATCTTATGCGCGGCCGGCCGGCAACCCGCCGGCGCACCGCCACCGTGGTTCAATAGCGGCCCGCACAGGCCCGCAACCCCGCCTGTGCTCGCCTAGAACCCGTTGCAACAACCTCAGAGGATCGCACGTGAAACTCCACCGCATCATGGCCCTGACATTGGCCGCCGCCTTCAGTTCCGCCGCGCTGGCGCAGGCCGCGCCGCCGCAGGCCGCCGTGCTGGCCGCCAGCGCGCCCGGCAAGGGCCTGGTGGCGGGCAAAGTCACGCTCAGCGCCACGGTGGTGGCGATCGATGCGGCCACGCGCACTGCCACGCTGCGCGGCGCAAAGGGCAAGATCGTCGACGTGGTCGTACCGCCCGAGGCGAAGAACTTCAGCGAGATCCGCGTCGGCGACCTGGTCACCGTGGAGTACGCGCGCGCGCTGACGCTGCAGCTGAAGCCGGCGGGATCGATGCGCTCCAGCACCACCGACACCGCCACCGCACCGGCCCCCGCCGGCGCCGTGGCCGGCGGTGCCGCCGCCAAGCAGGTGGTGATCATGGCCGATGTCACCGCCGTGAACACCAAGTCAAAGACGGTCACGCTGCGCGGCCCCAAGGGCAACAGCGTGGACCTGGAGGTGCCCGATCCGGCCCAGCTGAAGCTGGTGAAGGTGGGCGATCAGGTCGAGGCCGTGTACACCGAGGCCATCGCCATCGCCGTCACGCACCAGCCCAAGCCGGCCAAGAAGTAGCTGTCCCCGGCTCCGCGTCGCATGCCGCGCACCCCACCCGGACGGCAGCCGCTGTGGTGGGCCGTGGCGCTGGCGGGCGCGCTCGCGGCGAACGGCGCCTCGGCAGTCGGCCCGTTTGCATCGGCGCCGCCGCCGCAACGCCCCGGGGCGACTCCTGCGGCGCAGCCGGCTGGCGCTGCGGACTACCGCACCGCGGCGGCGCAGCATGTCTATGCCAGCTATCCCGGCCAGGTGCTGAAGGGCAAGGTGCGGGCCAACGTGTATGCCATCGTCGTCACCGAGACCGATGTCGACGCCCGCGGCCGGGTGACGCTCGTGCGCGTGCTTCGTCAGCCCTCGCATGCACCGGAGGTGGCCCCGTGGGTGGTGTCGATGATCCGCGCCGCGGCACCCTTCCCGCCACCGGCCAAGGCCCGGCGCACGCGCTATGTCGAGACCTGGCTGGTCGACGCCTCGGGCCAGTTCCAGGTGCGCACGCTCACCGAAGGCCAGCTTTAGGCGAAGGCTCGATCAGCCTGCGAGCCGGTAGTCCTTGAAGCGCTCGCGCAGCTTCAGCTTCCACAGCTTGCCGGTGCCGGTGAGCGGCATCTGGTCGATGAACTCCACTGCATCGGGCAGCCACCAGCTGGCGACCTTGCCGCGCATGAACTCGATCAGCTCCGGCCCGGTCAGCGACGCGCCTTCGCGCTTCGTCACCACCAGCAGCGGCCGCTCCTGCCACTTCGGGTGAGCGATGCCGATGGCCGCGGCCTGCAGCACCGCCGGGTGACCCGAGGCCACGTTTTCCAGCTCGATGCTGCTGATCCATTCGCCGCCGGACTTGATCACGTCCTTCGAGCGGTCGGTGAGCGCGATGTAGCCGTCGGCGTCGATGGTCGCCAGGTCGCCGGTCTTCAGCCAGCCCTGCTCGTCGACCGCGCTGCCGCCCTCGCCCTTGAAGTAGGCACTGCTGATCCACGGCGACTTCACGCGCAGGTGGCCCACCGCCTCGCCGTCCTGCGGCAGCTCGTGACCCTCGTCGTCGACCAGCCGGTAACGGTTGCCGAAGAGGGCACGGCCCGACTTCATGCGCGCATCGATGCGCTGCTCGAAAGGCAGATCGGCCGCGCCGGGCTTGGAGGTCGGGCCGCTGCCGCCCAGCGCCTCGGTCATGCCCCAGGCCTGCATCAGCTGCACGCCGTAGTCGCGCTCCATCGTCTCGACCAGCGAGCGTGGTGGTGCCGAGCCGCTGGACAGCGACAGCCGCAGCGTGCTGAACTTGTTGCCGGTGCGCTGCAGCCATTCGGTCAGGATCAGCCAGAAGGTGGGCACGCCGCAGGTCAGCGTGACGCGCTCGCCTTCCAGCAGCTCGTACAGCTTGTCGGGCTCGTAGTTGCGGCCCGGCAGCACCAGCTTCGCGCCGACCATCGGCGCCAGGTAAGGGAACTGCCAGGCATTGCCGTGGAACATCGGCGCCATCGGCATCATCGTCACCGCCGCGCCGTTGGGCACGCCCAGCGTGACGAAGCCGCCGAACTGCATCGCCGTCAGCAGCGCCGAGCGGTGCGAATACAGCACGCCCTTCGGGTTGCCGGTGGTGCCCGAGGTGTAGCAGAGCGTCGAGGCGCTGCGCTCGTCGAACTCGGGCCAGTCGTAGTGTTCGGGTTCGGCTGCGAGCAGTTCGTCGTAGCACAGCAGGTTCGGCAGGCTGGTCCTGGCCGGCATGCGCGAGCGCTCGCACATCATCACGTAGTGTTCGATGGTGGTGAGCCGCGGCGCGATGGCCTCCACCACCGGCAGCGTGGCCGCGTCGACGAACAGCAGGCGGTCCTCGGCATGGTTGACGATGTAGACCAGCTGGTCGGCAAAGAGCCGAGGGTTGATGGTGTGCAGCACCGCGCCGGTGCCCGACACGCCGTAGAACATCTCGAAGTGGCGGTGCGTGTTCCAGGCCAGGCTGCCGATGCGGTCGCCGGGCTTCATGCCCAGCCGCGCCAGCGCGTGGGCCAGCTGCTGCATACGCGCATGGGCCGTTGCATAGTCGTAGCGGTGCAGGTCGCCCTCGATGGTGCGCGCCACCACCTCGGTGCGGCCGTGGTACTGCGCGGCATAGCGCATCGCCGCCGAGATCATCAGCGGCATGTCCATGATCAGTCCCTGCATCGCATGTCTCCTCGTCTGCCTCGTGGCAAGCATAGGCGATGCCCTGCCCCGGCCCCGCGCTGATGCCCGCGCTGATGCCCGCGCTGATGCGTTGACATCAGCGTCGACGACATCTACGATGCGTTCGTGCGCACGACCCTGACCCTCGACGATGATCTGGCCGGCCTGCTGAAGCGCCGAGCGCAGGAGCTGGGCGTGCCGTTCAAGGAAGCCGTCAACCGCACGATCCGCGCCGGCCTGGGCGAGGCCGCCAAGCCGGCGCGCGGGCAGGCGCCGAAGACCGTGCCGCATTCTTTCGGCTTCCGTCCCGGCATCGACCTCGACAAGCTCGGCCAGCTGGCCGACGAGCTCGAAGCCGAAGCCTACGCCGCCGCCGCCAAGCCGCGTGATCCTGCCCGACGTCAACGTCCTCGTTCACGCCCATAACGCCGACTCCGCGGTGCACGACGCCGCGCGGCGCTGGTGGGACGGTTGCCTTGCCGGCAGCCAGGGGGTGGGCTTGGCCTGGGCGGCGCTGCTCGGCTTCGTGCGCATCACCACCAACCGGCGCATCGTCGCGCGTCCGCTCGAGCCGGCCGCGGTCATGGCCCGCATCGAGCGCTGGCTGGCGCTGCCGCAAGTGCACATCGCGACGCCCTCCGACGACCACTTCGCGCGGCTGCGCGCAGAACTCGAGCGCCTGGGCACGGCCGGCAACCTGACCACCGACGCGCACCTGGCCGTGCTGGCGATGGAGCGCGGCTACGTGCTGTACTCCACCGACACCGACTTTGCCCGCTTCCCCGGGCTGCGCTGGGTCAACCCCTGCCCGCGCTGATGCCGCGGCGGCCGGCCTCAGCGCGTCGCGCCCTTCACGGCCTGGACAATGCGCAGCGTCTCGACGCTGACGCGCACCACGCGGGCCAGCAGGTCGATGACGCGTTCCTTGTGGTCGGCGAAGCGGTAGGTGTCGAACTGGCGCGGATCGTCGGGTCCTTGGGCTTGCGTTCCTTGTGCTGATCCAGCACCCAGTCGATCGCGCTGCGGTTGCCGAGCCGGTAGTTCCATGCCTCGGGCGGCACGCCGGCGAGCACGGTCTCGCTGTCGATGGCGAGTGGCAGTGTCGAGCTCCTACTCGGGCACGAACATCAGGTCGTGCTGGCGGCCCCAGGCCTTGAGCAGATCCTTGAAGGCCTCGCGCAGCACACTTTCGCGCCGGCTGCCGCTGACCTGGCGCAACTGCGCCAAGTCGCTCAGGTAGTTGCCGATCAGGGTCTGGCTCATGCGCGGCCCTCGGTCTTGGAAGCTGAAACCCGCACCGCGCTCATCGCCGGCTGCGGCGCCGGTCCTGCTCGTCGCGCTCCGTGCGCGCAGCCGCTGCGGCATTCAGCGGTTTGCCTGTGGGCGGCAACAGGCGACGAGACGAGGTGGACCCGGGCTCTCGGCACGGTTGATCCGCGGTCAGAGCCATTTTGGGGCGAGAAGTTGCCGCACGTCGCATGCCGCAAAGTTTGGCACAAGGGCCTGCGTACCCGCCTTTGGGCCGTACCACGCTGCCGTACGCGGCAGCTTGGGCATTCGGCCGCGCTGGGTCCGAAGCGTGCAGCGGGTGCCGGCAAAGCCGCTGAGGGGGTGGCCGGCGGAGTGAATAAGCATTCCTCTGAACGGAGCCGGCCACCCCCTCGGCGGCTTTGCTTGCAGCGGAATCCAGTGCCAGCCGAACGCGGCGCCGGACTCAGAACTTGGGAATGCGCAGCGTCTTGCTGATCATTGCCGTGCCCGAGGCGGCGAACAGCAGGCTCATCGGATGCAGCTGCCAGGGGCCGACTTGCCATACGCCGCCCCACAGCTGCGCCCCCAAAGCGCCCTGCCAGCTGGCCCAGGCCAGCACCGCGGTGATCACCACGCTGGTGGGAATGGGTGTGCCCTCAAAGTACGCGACCTTGCCGCTGTCGGTCGTCAGCGCCTCGGCCGTGACGTTGAAGCGCGCCAGCCGGCTGACGCCGCAGCAGACGAAGTAGCACAGGATCACGATGTCCCAGCCGCCCTGCAGCCCGGCGGCAAAACCCAGTGCCGCCGGCCCCACGCCGAAAGAGATGACGTCGGCCAGCGAATCGAGCTCGCGCCCCAGCGGCGAGTGCTCGTGCCGCCAGCGCGCCACCTTGCCGTCGAAGACGTCGAAGACGAAGGCCAGCGGCGTCATCAACGCCGACAGCAGGAAGTGCGTCAGATCGCCGCTGGCCATGTAGAGCATGGCCAGCAGCACCGACAGCACACCGCAGGCGGCATTGCCCAGCGTGATGAAGTCGGCCAGGTGGAAGCCGCGGATCATCGAGAAGTGGCGCGGCGCGGGCTTGGCGGGTTCCATCAGGGCTCCAGGATGTTGAAACTCGGGTTGAAGCTATCCAGCGTGCCCAGAAGCTGGCGCAGCGCCTGCGGGTCGCCTTCGATCGGGATCTGGCCCTGCTGCAGCGCGGCCGCGAAGCCGGCGCCTCCGACGATGCCGGCCAGCGTGGCCCGGCTCATGCGCACCGTGGCCATCGCCGCGGCGCCGTGCGAGCCGACGGCGTGGCTCAACGCCGAATGGCTGAGCGTAAGCTTCCAGCGATCGGGCTCGCCTTCCATCACCCAGTCGATGCGTAGCTGCAGGCCCTCGGCCTTGTCGGCATTGACGCGCATGGCCAGGAAGTCGAAGAACATGCCCATCGGCAGCATCGCCACTACCTTCGGCGTGATGATGCCGGGTGTGCCCGGGGGCGGCTTCGGTGCGCCGAAACGCAGCTCCTTCGCGCCCAGCGCATAGGCGTTGCGCCAGGTGGAGCTTTCGCTCTGGTACGCCAGCTGCTCCATCGCATCGGCCGCCAGTTGCCGCGCGCGCTGGTTCGTCGGGTCGGCAAACACCAGGTGGTGCGTCACCTGCACCACCCAGCGGTAGTGGCCGGCGTCGAAGTCGGCCTGGGCACGCGCCAGCACCGCCTCGGCGCCGCCCATGTATTCGATGTACTTCAGCGCGGCCGGCTGCGGCGCCAGCGGGTCCAGGTTCACCGGGTTGCCGTCGTAGGGGCCCATGTAGTGCGCGTACACCGCGCGCACGTTGTGCGCGATGGCGCCGTAGTAGGGCCGCACATGCCAGCTCTGCTCCAGCGAGGCCGGCAGGCGGAACGTTTCAGCGATCTCGTGCGGCGTCAGGCCGTGGCTCATCAGGCGCAGCGTCTGGTCGTGCATCAGCCGGTACAGGTCGCGCTGCTCGATCAGGAACTTGCGCGCCCGCTCTCGGCCCCAGGTGGGCCAGTGGTGCTGGGCGATGACCACGTCGGTATCGTCGATGAAGTCGTTCAGCGCCGCGTCCAGGTACTTGGACCAGGCCAGCGAGTCGCGGGTCTTGGCACCGCGGATCGGGCACAGGTTGTGCATCGTGTGGCAGCCGTTCTCTGCCAGGTTCAGCACCTTGAACTGCGGGAAGTGGAAGTTCATCTCCGCCGGCGCTTCGGTCTCGGGCGTCAGCTGGAAGACGATCTCGACGCCGTCGATGGTATGGCGTTCCACCGGCTGCTCGATGCTCCACGTGGGCGCGATCAGGCTTTGCGTGCCGCGGCCCATGGCCTTGCCCAGGCCGCTGTCCACATGCTGGCGCACGCCCGCCGCCAGCGTGGGGCCGAACTGGAACAGCCCGCGCCGGCGCATCGGGATGCCAGCCAGCACGTTCTCGGCGATGGCCGCGTCCATGAAGCCGGCCGGCGCGATCACCTGCACCTTGCCGCTGGCCACCTGCTCGGGCGTGACCACGCCTTCCACGCCGCCGTAGTGGTCGGCATGGCTGTGGCTGTAGATCACGGTGTGCACCGGGCGGTCGCCGCGGTGCTGGCGGTACAGCGCCAGTGCGGCGGCGGCGGCCTCGCATACCGTCAGCGGGTCGATCAGGATCAGCCCGGTGTCGCCTTCAATGAGGGTGATGTTGGCGATGTCGAAGCCGCGCACCTGGTACATGCGCTCGCACACCTGGAACAGGCCGTGGATGCGGTTCAGCCGCGCCTGGCGCCACAGGCTCGGGTGCACCGAATCGGGCGACTCGATGTTCTCCAGGAAGGCAAAAGCCGACAGGTCCCACAGCACGCGGCCGTCGGGCGCGGTGATGCGCGCATCGGGGATGCTGCCGATGAAGCCGCGCTGCGCCTCCTCGAAGCAGGCGGCGTCGGCGAAGTCGAGTCGCGCGGCCTGCGCGGCGTTGGCACGGCAGGTGTAGGCAGACGCCGGCTTCGGCATCGAGGTGGGGTCCTGGGGTGCGGTCATCGTCCGTCTCCTCGTCCTGCGGCGTGTGCAGGCGTTGTACCTCAGTGTGGGCGGCAATCGGGCCGGTGCTTGCCCTGGGCCGGAGGCGGCCAGCGCATCCTCCACAATGCGGCGGCAACCCTCGCGCACGCCATGCCAAACGCCCCCCTGTCCGGCCTTCGGATCATCGAGTTCTCGGCCTTCGTGGCCGCACCCAGCGCCGGCCTGGCGCTCGCCCAGCTGGGGGCCGAGGTGATCCGCGTCGACCCGCGCGGCGGCAACATCGACATTCACCGCGCGCCGCGCAACGCCGAAGGTCGCAGCCTTTACTGGGCCAACCTGAACCGCGGCAAGCGCTCGGTGGAGCTGGACGTGCGCAGTGCCGAAGGCCGCAAGCTGATGCAGCGGCTGATCTGCGCACCGGGCGACGGCCCGGCCGTGTTCCTGACCAACCTGGCGGTGGACGGCGAGCTGTCCTACGCGGCGTTGTCGATGATCCGCCCGGACCTGATCATGGTGCAGCTCAGCGGTTCACCCGACGGATCGAACGCGGTGGACTACACCGTCAACTGCGCGGCCGGCTTCCCCGGCATCACCGGCAGCGGCCGCGACGGCCCGGTCAACCACGTGCTGCCGGCCTGGGACGTGACGGCAGGGCAGATGCTGGCACTGGCGGTGCTGGCGGCCGAACGCCACTGGCGGCTGACAGGCCAGGGCCAGCATGTGAAGCTGGCGCTGTCCGACGTGGCCATGGCCACGGCCGCCACCCTGGGCTACCTGGCCGACGCAGCGCTGAACGGCACGCGGCGCCGCGCCGACGGCAACTTCCTGTACGGCGCCTATGGCGACAGCTTCGCCACAGCCGACGGCCGCCACGCGATGGTGGTGGCAATCACCGACCGCCAATGGGCTGCGCTGCTGCGTGCCACCGGCCTGCAGGAATCGCTGCCGCAGGCCGCCGCCGCGCTGGGCCACCGGCTCGACAGCGAGGACGGGCGTTATGCCGCGCGCGAGCTGATCTCCACCGCGCTGCGCCCGTGGTTCGCGCAGCGCACGCTGGCCGAGGTGGCCGCCGCGTTCACAGACCGTGCGCTGCTGTGGGGGCCGTACCGCGACTTCGCGCAGATGCTGGCCGAGGACCCGCGCGTGTCGGAAGCCAACCCGATGTTCCGCCGCGTCGCCCACCCGGGTGTCGGCGAGTTCCTGACCGCCACCACGCCGCTGGACTTCGGCGCCACGCCACGCGTGCCCCCGGGCATTGCGCCGCGATTGGGCGAGCACACACGGTCCACGTTGCGGCAGATGCTGGGGCTGGATGACGAGGCGCTTCAGGCGCTGCAGCGCGCGGGCACGATCCAGGCGGCCTGAGGCGGAGGCGCGACGCTCGACACGGAGCGCGTGGCGGCGCGCGGCGAAGCTGTACTCCCAAAGTCGTACTGGCGTGGCCGCACCTCACCCGGCGCCGGATCGATGGCGTAGACTGCACAGAATTCTGTCATCCCCCCTTTCGAGGAGTCGGCCATGGGCATTTCGGTCAGCGATGTGGTGCCCTTCACCCAGGCACGCGCCAAGCTCTCCGAGCTGGCCGACCAGGCCAAGGCCGGCGCCGAGAAGATCATCACCAAGAACGGCGAAAGCTACGTCGCGCTGATCGACGCCGACCGGCTGGACTACTACCACCGCCTGGAGCGCGAGCGCATCCACCTGTTGCTGATCGACGATGTCACGCGCGGCCTGGACGACATCGCCGCCGGTCGCACGGTCGAGGCCGATGCGGCCATTGGGCAACTGCAGCGGCGCCGCATCGCCAAGGCCAAGACGTCCAGCACCGCCAAACCGGGCAAGCCCGCCACGAAGAAGCGTGGCTGAGCCCTTGGTCCGGGTCGAGCTGACCGCGAGTTTCCTGGAGCGCCTGGACGCCATCGAGGCGTTCCTGGTGGAGGCGGACGCCGGCTTTGCCTTCGATGACCTGCTCGCGGAACTGCGGGCCACCGTCATTCCCAACCTGCAGCGCTTCCCGCGCATCGGCCGACGCTACCTGGTCCATCCGCCGCAGTCGGCGGAGGCGCTGGCGCAGTTGGCGGCGCTTCCGGCCGGCGCACCGGATGCGCTGCGCGAATACCTGCATGGCGACTACCTGATGCTCTACACGGTGGTCGATGCATCGCCGCAGAGCCCTGCCTGCGTGTACATGCTGTCCATTCGGCACCACCGCCAACTCTCGTTCGACTTCGGCAGACTCTGGCCTGGCGCCTGACGGCGCCACGCGAAGCCGATCGACCGAAGCGGATCGAAGGATCCACGACCCCGCCCGCACAGCACCGCTTAGCGGCTCGATACACTGAACTCGTGAACGACACCGACACCCTGCTCTCCCGCTGCGAGCGCGCCCAGCGCGCCGCCGAATCCCTGGTTCAGCACTGGCTGCATGCGCTGCGCCGGCTGCTGGCGCAGACCGACGCCGACGAAGGCCGCGCACTGCAGCGCGAACAGGCGCGCGCGCACGGCGTCGCCTGGGCCGCGACCTACGTGCATGCGCTGCAGCAGGCGCTGCACTGGGCCCGCCGCCTGCAAGCCGCCGGCCGCCTGGGCGAGCTGGAGTCGCTGCTGCTGCACGCCGGCTATGGCGAATACCTGGCGCAGCTGTCCGGCGGCCTGCCAATGAGCCAGGGAGAGATGTTCCGCGGCGCCTCGCTCGATGCCGACGCGCTGGCGGCCTTCAACGCAGACGCCGACGTGCAGCAACTGCGTGCCGAAGGCTTCGCGCCCGCCGCACGGCGGCGCATCGTCGCACTGCTGGCCGACGGCGCGGCCACGCGCAGCTTCGGCGACCCGGGCTTCGACGACCCCGCGTTGTACGAGGTACGCGAGCAGTTCACGCGCTTCGCCGACGACCATGCCGAGGCAGCGCACCGCTGGCACCTGCGTAACGAGCTGATCCCCGATGCGGTGATCGCCGAGATGGCCCGCCTGGGCGTGTTTGGCCTGACCATGGGCGAGGCCTGGGGCGGCGCCGGCATGGGCAAGTCGGCGATGTGCGTCGTCACCGAGGAACTGGCGCGCGGCTACATCGGCCTGGGCTCGCTCGGTACGCGCACCGAGATCGCCGCCGAGCTGATCGAGCGCAACGGCACACCCGAGCAGAAGGCGCGGCTGCTGCCGCTGATTGCGAATGGCACGCTGATCCCCACGGCCAGCTTCACCGAGCCCGACGTCGGCTCGGACCTGGGCTCGATCCGCACCCGTGCCGAGAAGGTGGACGGCGGCTGGCGCATCCACGGCAACAAGACCTGGACCACCCACGGCGCGCGCAGCGACCTGATGACGCTGATGGTGCGTACCGACCCGGCGGAGCGCGGCTACAGGGGCCTGTCGATGATGCTGGCCGAGAAGCCGCGCGGCAGCGACGCGAACCCCTTCCCGGCCCAAGGCATGCGCGGCGGCGAGATCGAGGTGCTGGGCTACCGGGGCATGAAGGAGTACGAGATCGCCTTCGACGGCTTCTTTGTGCCCGATGCGGCGCTTCTCGGCGGCCAGCCCGGCCAGGGCTTCAAGCAGCTGATGCAGACCTTCGAGTCGGCGCGCATCCAGACCGCGGCGCGCGCGGTGGGCGTCGCGCAGAACGCCTTCGAGCTGGGTCTGGCCTATGCGCAGCAGCGGCTGCAGTTTGGCCAGCCGATCATCGCCTTCCCGCGCGTGGCCGACAAGCTGGCCTGGATGGCGGTGGAGACCATGGTGGCGCGGCAGCTGACGCTGTTCTCGGCACGCGAGAAGGACGCCGGCCGGCGCTGCGACATCGAGGCCGGCATGGCCAAGCTGCTGGCCGCGCGCGTGGCCTGGGCCAACGCCGACAACGCAGTGCAGGTGCACGGCGGCAACGGCTACGCGGTGGAGTACCGTATCAGCCGCGTGCTGTGCGATGCGCGCATCCTGAACGTCTTCGAGGGCGCGGCCGAGATCCAGGCCCACATCGTCATCCGTGGGCTGCTGGCCGCTTGAGTGCCGCCGCAGCGCCAGCCGCGGGCTGCTCCAAGCCTGAAGGACACTGCACCTGACCGCCAGCAGGCAGTGCCAGCCGCTGCGTTACGATCCAGTCTGGTTGTCGATGGCGCGCCCGCTGTCGAAGGTCGGTTCCATCCGTCTGTTGCCTGCGGACACGCAGGTTGGGCCCACTGTCCGACGACCCTCAAACCCGCCAACACCCCGATCTGCAGGAAGATTCCATGCGCAACGCTTCACGCCCCTCGATCCGCCTTGCCTCCCTGGCCGTCGCTGCGTTGCTGGCGGTGGCCTGCGCACAGACCCCGAAGCCCGTCACGGTGACCGACACGGTCACCGCCACGGCCACCGTCGAGTCGGTCAACCACGCCGCGCGCACAGCCGCGCTGCGCAGCGCCGAAGGCCGCACGTTCACTGTGCGCGCCGGGCCCGACGTGCGCAACTTCGATCAGGTCCGCCCGGGCGATCGCCTGCGGGTCAGCTTCACCGAGGCGCTGGCCGCTGAGGTGATCAAGCCCGGCACCGGCGTGACCAGCGTCACGCCCACGCTGTCGCGGGCGGCAGCCGGCGCGATGCCCTCGGGTTCGGTCGGCGTGGCGACCCAGGGCGTGGTCAAGGTGCAGTCGGTCGACACCGCCAGCAACCGCGTCACTGTCGTCGGTGCCGACGGCGTACCGGTGACGCTGAACGTCCGCGACGCCCAGGCGCAGCAGTTCATCCGCGGCCTGAAGGCGGGCGACGAGGTCCAGCTCACCTACACCGAGTCCATCGCGGTGTCGGTCGAACACGTGCGCTGAATCGGATCCTGCCGGGCCTGCGTGCTGGCGCCGCCCTGTCTCACGGCTTGCGGTCAAACGGGTTCGGTTTCGCGGGTGCCCGTCCGCTTCCCGCGTGGAGCCGCCCCGATCGGCCAGCACCACAGCACCCACGGCGAATCTCGTGCAGCGTGTGAGCCGGCCTGCGCACGGTCTGCACCAAGGCTAGCCGGGTGTCGCCGGTGAGAACGGCCATGGCCGCTCAGCGCAGGCCGTGGACCACCAGAAAGCCCGCCACGGCGAGCCGCGCGGCGGGAAGGTTCAGCAGCGTGTGTGGCGCATCGGGCACCAGCACCACGGCCGCCTTGGGCAGACCCTTCAGCGCTGCACCGCAGTGGCCCACTGCTTCCGCGTTGCCCAGCCATGCGTTGCTGCGCGAGAAGAACGGATCGACGCTGCTGACGACATTCAGCACCGGCTGCTCGGCCGAGAAGGCGTTGTTCGGCGCCTGCACGAAATAGTTGGTCTCGCAGCTCCAAGCGAACATCATCTTGGCGGCAAAGTCGGTGCCCGCCTGGCGCGCGACCGGGACCGCTCCTTCGCTGGTGCCGGCCAGCACGATCTTCTGCGTGTCGGCCCAGGGCGCGGCCTTCAGGGCTGCCAGCGTGGGCGCGATCTCGCTGGCGCGCAGTGCGTGCAGGCGCTCGTAGCTGGCCGTATCGATGGGCGACTTGTAGGTGGCGCGGCCCGGCAGTGCGAAGGAGTCCGGCGCGATGCTGGCCACGCCCAGCGTCGCCAACCACTGCTGCCATTCGCCGATGGCCTTCAGCCCCAAGCCCGAGGAGCCGTGCAGGAACAGCACCACCGGCACACGCGCCTTGGCGCTGGTGGGTGCGTCCTTGAGCTTGCCGGTGAACACCGCGCCGCCGGTGGCGGCGGCGGGCAGCACCACGTCGGCCTGTTGCACCACGCCGGCCAGCGACGCGGCAGTGTGTTCCCAGGCCGTGCCCATGATCTCGCCCTTGGGTGTGGCGGTTTGGGCGTGCGCGGCGGCCAGTAGCAGGCATGCGGCACTGGTCATTGCGGTGTACTTCAAGCCGAGGCTCATCGACGTTCCTCCAGGTAGGGGCGTACAAACGCCTTTGTGTGTGATGGCATTGGAGCGGGCGTTGGGGCGCGGCGGGACCCATGCCAGCATGGTCATCCGCGGTCTGCTGGGCGGTTGAGCGCCGCCGCCGCGCGCCACTGCCCCGGCGGGCAGCCGGCCCAGCCGCGGAAAGCGCGCACGAAAGCGCTGAGTTCCGCATAGCCCAGCACTTCGGCAATCTCGTCCAGCGGCACGCTCGTTCCGCGCAACAGCTGCCGCGCGACATCGAAGCGCGCCGCCGCGGCCACCGCCTTCAGGCTGGTGCCTTCGGCCGCCAGGCGGCGGCGCAGCGTGCGCGGGTGCAAGGACAGCGCGTCGGCCACGCGGTCGCCCGCCAAGGCACCGGTCATGATCAGCGCGCGGGCCACGTGGCGCGCGCGCTCGGGCACAGGCAGGCCCAGTTCGGCCTCGGTGCGCTGCGCGACCCGCAGCAACGCGATCTGCTGCGCCGGGTCGGCCTGGGGTGGCCGCCGCTCCAGGCAGCTTGCGTCGAACCAGATCTCCGCCGCCGGGGCGTCGAACTGCACCGGCGCGCCGAAGCAGCGCCGCCAGGCCAGCGGCGCCAGCGGCGGGGCGTGCGGCAGACGCACCTCCAACGGCCGCCACTGCGGCCCGCACAAGGTGCGCAGCATGGTCACGCCAATGCTCATCGCCAGGTCGTAGACCAGGCCGATGCCGGGCGTGGCGGCGTCGTGCACCGCATAGCCGATGGCCGCCGGAGCCGCCTGCGACGTCTTCAGATAGACCACCGCGCCGCGGTCGTGCAGATGAAGGTGACGCTCGAGCCCGCGCAAGGCATTGCCGACCGTGGGCGCACGCTGCATCAGCAGGGCCAGCAGGCCCAGGCTCGCAAAGTCAAAGCGCTGGGCGACGAGCAGGCCGAAATCCTCGCGGCCCGTGGCCTGCGCGGCCTCGAGCAGAAGCCGCGCCGCGGACGCGAACGGCACCCGCGTCGCGGCATCGGCGAAGACCGTCGGGGCAAGTCCGGCAGCGGCCAGCAGCGCAGCCGGATCGATGCCCGACTCGCGCAGCAGTCCGGGCACCGGCAGCAGCGGCGCCATGCTGATGTCGGCCGGCACGGCGGCCGCGGGCCTCGCCGCAGGTGAGGCTTCGGCGGGCTGGGGCTTGGGAGTCGGTCGGAGCATGTCGGGGCCGTGGCGGCAGCGCATGGGGGCTATGGAACGATTGTCCGGTAATGTCAACGCCGGGTGCAGCGGCGGGGCTAGCATCGCCCACGATCCGCGTGGAGCAGTTGGACGGCGGGCTGCTCGAGCAGCAAGGCAGGCCCACGCCGCCGCCCGGGCACACCAAGGATCGCCACACCCAAGAGGAGCCTCGCATGATCCGCAACACCGTCGTTATGGCCGCGTTCCTGGGCTTCGCCGGCGTGGCGTCGGCCGACTTCCCCTTGATGAACATGGTCGCCGACAAGGTGATCCAGAAGTACCAGACCAGCACCTGCGAACAGCTGTGGGCGCAGAAGCAGCAACCCAAGTCCGAGCAGGAGCAGAAAGTCATCGGCCTGCTCAAGAACGATCCGCAACTGCGCACCGCGTTCCTGAACAAGGTCGCCGGCCCGATCTCGAACAAGATGTTCGAGTGCGGCATGATCCCCTGACCGTCGTCGACGAACCCGGCCGTTGACCAGGCCTTCAAGATCGGCTTCCACACGCGGACCCGCGCGATCTCAGACAGCGACCTCGTGGTGCTGGATTTGGCGGCCCTGCTGAAATGACTCCAACGAGGACCAGCTGATGTTCCGATTCCTGTCGCTGATGGCGGCGAGTGCCTTGCTGTTCGTCTCGCCCGCCGGCGCCGTGGTGTACTGCAAGGCCGTGGGCGTACCCAAGGGCTGCGTGACGCGACCCGCTGCCGTGGTCACACCCGGTGTGGGGGCTCCCGGGGTCGGCGCAGCGCCGGGCGTTGGAGCGCCTGGGGTCGGCGTGGCACCTGGCGTCGGTGCACCGGGGGTGGGTGTCGCGCCTGGTGTAGGCGCTCCCGGTGTCGGCGTTCAGCCCGCCAACAGAGGCGGCCCGGTCAACAGGGTGGGCGTGCGCTAGGGCGCCGCAAGAACAGGCCGCCTGACACCTTGATGGGGTTCTCCGCATGACGTCTCTCCACGCCCGTATGCCTTGGGTCACGGCCATACTCGCTTGCCTGCTGGTGACCAGCGCCAACGCCCAGGGCACTGCCCCTGCGGCGCAGCCCGCCTCACCGGGTGCGAAGGCGGGCAAGCCGCCGCGCGTGCCGCTGCTGGTCGAGCAGCGCGCCATCGACCTGATCAAGGCGGCCAGCGCCCGCCTGGCGGCCGCCAAGGCGATGAGCTTCACCGCCATCGTCGATGTCGAGTACCCCAGCAAGCTGGGGCCGCCGCTGGCCTTCCCGGTGCGCTACGACGTGGCGATGCAGCGGCCCGACAAGTTGCGCGTGCTGCAAAGCGGCGCCGGCGCCGCCAACGAGTTCTATTACGATGGCAAGCTGATGATGGCCTTCGTACCCGAGGCCAACCTGGTGGCCGTGGCCGAGGCGCCGCCCACGATCGAGGCGGCCCTGAAGATGGCGTCGGACAAGGCAGCCCTGTACTACCCCTTCATGGACCTGCTGCTGCCCGACCCCTATGCGGTGATGACCGACAAGGTGCTGCATGCGTTCTACATCGGCCCCTCCGGCGCGGTGGGCGGCGTGACCACCGAGGCGGTGGCCTGGGCCACCAACGACGTGTTCATCCAGATGTGGGTCGGCACCGAGGACAAGCTGCCGCGGCGCATCCGCGCGATGTTCGCGATGGACCCGCTGAAGCTGCGCCACGACATGCAGCTGTCCAACTGGCAGATCGACCCGACCCATGCCGTCGGCACCTTCGCCTCGCAGAAGGCGCAGGCTGCCGCGCGCATCCCCTTCAACAAGCCGGCGGCCGTGCCGGCGCCACCGGGCAGCGCACCCGCGCCGAAGCCGACGGGCGCCGCCCCGGGCCCGAAGGCCCCTTGAGGAGTTCAGGTTGAAGCACCAGCGCACCCGTATCGCCCTGGCCATCGTCGCCGCCATGGCCGCCGGCCAGGTGCTGGCCTGGGCCAGCGCCAACCGCGCCGGCGGCAGCACCATGCACACCGAAGGCTCGACCACGCACGACAACCGCTATGGCGGCAGCACCACCCACACCGCCGGCGAAGGCACCGAGCACACCAACACCTACGGCGGCAGCACGGCGCACAGCGAGTACGGCGGCACCGAGCACACCAACGTCTATGGCGGCAGCACGGCTGGGGCCTACGGCGAAGGCGCCGAGCACACCACCTACTACGGCGCCACGGCCTACAAGCCGCCGCCGTACGGCGCCTATCCGGCGTACCACCCGCCCACCTACGTGCCGGCCTATTCCACCGGCTGCTATGGCTGCGCGGCGGCCGCCGGCGCTGTGGTGGGAGTGGCCACGGGCGCGGCCATCGCCTCGGCCAACACGGCCGCGGCCACCAGCAGCGCCTATTCGGCCGGCGTGGCGGCGGGCAGCGCCAGTACCGGGGCGGCCTACTCGTCCGGCTATGCCGCGGGCACAATGGCGGCCACCGCCCCGCCGCCGGGCGCTACCGTGACCACGGTGACCACCACCACGGCCAGCTACGCGATGGGTGTCAGCTACGCCGCACTGCCGGCCGGATCGATGGCGGTCAACAAGAACGGCACCACCTACTACCTGAACGGCAACACCTGGTTCCAGCCGATGTTCGGCGCCAACGGGGTGCACTACCAGGTGGTTCCGGCGCCCTGATTCGCCGCAGCAAGCTCAGCACAAGGACGAACCATGACCTCCAAGACTCGACTCCTCGGCCTCCTGGCCGGCCTGGCGGCAGCCTTCGGCTTGGCCAGCCAGGCGGCTGCCCAGACCGTCACCGGCACGCTGGGCTCCCCCAGCGCCACCACCACGATCCCCGGCAGCCAGCTGCCGGCACCGAACCCGCCCTTCGGCGGCGTGATCAAGAACGGCGCGCTGCAGAGCAAGCCCTGGTGGGCGCCGCGCGTGGTGCCGCCCAAGGGCGCGCCGAACGTGCTGCTGATCATCACCGACGATGCCGGCTTCGGCGTGCCCAGCACCTTCGGCGGCGTGATCCCGACGCCGACGATGGACCGCATCGCCAATGAAGGCCTGCGCTACAACCGCGTCTTCTCGACCGCGCTGTGCTCGCCGACGCGCGCTGCGCTGATCACCGGCCGCAACCACCATTCGGCGGGCTTCGGCGTGATCTCCGAGCAGAGCACCGGCTTCCCCGGCTACAACAGCATCATCGACCGCGACAAGGCCACCATCGGCCGCATGCTCAAGGACAACGGCTACAGCACGGCCTGGTTCGGCAAGGACCACAACGTGCCGGCCTTCGCGGCCAGCCAGGTCGGGCCCTTCGACCAGTGGCCGATCGGCATGGGCTTCGAGTACTTCTACGGCTTCATCGGCGGCGACGCCAACCAGTGGCAGCCGAACCTGTTCCGCAACACCACGCAGATCTTCCCCTTCCAGGGCAAGGAGCCGGGCACCTGGAACCTGGTCACCGCGATGGCCGACGACGCCATCGACTACATGACGCGGATGCACCAGACCGACCCGAGCAAGCCGATCTTCATCAAGTACGCGCCGGGCGCCACGCACGCGCCGCACCACCCG
>ERZ1645185.114-NODE-114-length-34612-cov-6.845791_pt1 | contig 34612 bp, 24 predicted proteins | sample MGYA00575351_ERZ1645185 | MGnify/ENA primary metagenome ERZ1645185 (study PRJEB40838, sample SAMN11284767) | freshwater sediment metagenome | isolation source: river sediment | host: Sediment | place: India: Jana village, Kanpur | collected 2015-12-17 ... | reverse complement strand
TCACCCCGCGGCCCCCACCGGTATTCGGCGTAAATCTTGATCCAGTCGGCGCCATGGCCGATCTGATCGCGCACTACGCGCGTGACCCCCTCCACACCATCGGCTTCTTCCGCGCCCTGCGGGACGCCAATCTCGGTGCCGAATCCCTTCGGCCCGTACGAGCCGGTGGCTACGATGGCCTTGGTGGTCACAAACAAGCGCGGGCCCGGGATGATGCCCTGGTCCACCGCTTCCTTGAGCCCCACGTCGGCGTAGTCGGCGCCCTCAGTGCCCAAGTCGCGCAGCATGGTGAAGCCGGCATCGAGGGTGGCCTTCAGGTGATTCACCGCCCGTGCGGTCCTCAGTGCGAGCGACTCACGCAGTACCTGATCGTTCCAGGGCGTTTCGTCGTACGGGTGCAGCAGCACATGGCTGTGCAGGTCACTCAACCCGGGAATGAGCGTGGTACCCGGCAAGGCAACCCGCCGCGCGCCAGCTGGCACCTGCATGGACGACAAGGGACCGGCGGCGGTGATCCGCTGACCGTTCACCAACACGGCCCAGCCCTTGTGCGGCGCGTCCGTGGTGCCGTCGAACACGGCGTCGGGCACCAGCAAAACGGGGATGTCGGCCTTCACCGCCGCCGTGGTGCCTTGAGCGTGAGCGCGTGTGGTGATGCTGGTCAGAACGGTCGCGGCGGCGACCGCGAGGGCAGAGGACAGACGCATGCGGAGCATCAGGCTGGGGGCAGGGGGGCTGCGGCGTATTCGCCGGTTGACTGCGAAGCAACGGGAAGTCCGGCCACACCGCCCGACACCACGAACGCCATGGCGTCAGCGCTGGCCACATCGAGCGGTTGCACCTGTGATGCGTGCACCACGTACAGCTGGCCCGAAAAATTGTACGAGTGGGGGCAGTACACGGCCACCTGTCCGTCGAGGCCAAGGTGCGCGAGACTCTCCTGCGTCACGAATCCCATCAGGCGTACCGAGTGATCGGCCGTGAGACTCATGATCACCGGCTTGTCGAAGCGCCGCTTCTCTCCCACGAACGCGTTGAGCAGATCCTTGGTCGACCCGTATAGCAGGCGCACGAACGGCAGCCGCGCCATCACCGCTTCCAGCGCCGATACAGCCGATCGCGTAAGCAGGTTGGAGCCGAGGAAGCCGAACAGCGTGATCAGCGCCAACGTGGCTACGAAGCCGGCGCCCGGAATGGGCAGCCCGAGCCAGCCATCCACACTCTTGAACACGATCCAGCACACCCAAACCGTCACGGCCAGGGGCGCGAGGAGCACCAACCCTCGTGCGAAATAGCCGAGCAAACGTCTCATCGCTGTCCTCACGCGGCAGTAGCCGCGCCGTTAGTCTTCGCGGTACAGAATTCCCGGTTGCAACTTGGGGCCACCGGGACCCTGCGACCAGCCCACGCACCCGTCTCGCACCCCGCTCGATGCGATCGATTGCCTTGCGTTCCGCCCTCCGTGCCGTTCGGCACGCCTCCCGCCAGCCGGCCAGTCGTGCCGCGGCGGCCCTCCTCTGCCTCGCCACACCTGTCACGCTGCAGGCGCAAGCGACACCGGCCAACCCCTTCACTGCCGTGTCGCGCTGGACACCGCCGGCGCTCCCCGCCGGCAAGAAGCCCATTACGCAGGATACGTACGACGAATGGCGCACCATCTCCGGCGCCAGCCTCTCCAACGACGGCAAGTGGGTGGCCTACACGGTGAGCCCGGTGGTTGGCGAGGGCAACCTGGTGGTCCGCGCCACTAGTGGCGGCGCCGAATACGCCGGCATTGCCCGCGGCTTCACGGGGCGTCCGCAACTGCAGCCATCGGCCGACTCCGCCGCGCAGTTCAGCGCGGCCCCGGCACAGTTCACTGCCGATTCCCGGTTCGTGGTCTTCACCGTGTATGCGTCGCGGGCCGATGTCGAGCGTGCGCGCGCGCGACGGGGCTCGCCGGCGCCGCGCAATGGCATGGGCATCGTGAACGTGGCCGACGGTAACGTCACGCGAGTCGCGAACGTCCGCTCGTTCCGGTTGGCGCGGAATGGCGGGCGCTACCTTGCGTTCCAGCTCGAAGACACGGCGGCCGCGCGTCCTGCTGGCGGTGCCAACGGAGTTGCGGCTGCGGCAGCGCAGGGACCGGCGCCGGCCGTGCCCGCCGGGCCGCGACGCGACTACGGCACCACGCTCGTGCTGCGTGAACTCGCCACCGGAACCGACGTCCGCATCGACGGCGTGACCAACTACGCGTTCGACGAAAACGAACAGTGGCTTGGCTACACCGTGACCACCCGCGACGGCACCAACAACGGCGCCTTCGTGCGCAACCTGAATACCGGCGCGGTGACTACGCTGCTGGCGGGCTCAGCAACCTATCGCGGCTTCACGTTCGATCGGGCCGGCAAGCAGGTGGCCTTCGTCTCCGATGTGAACGACTCCACCCCGCGACCGCGCTTCAGTGTCTATCACGCGGCGTTGGTGCCTGCCAAGGGCAAGCCGGTGGCGGCGCGACGCCTCGTGGCGCCCGCCGATGCACCGGCAGGGCTCCTCGTGGCCGATCGGGGGCAGGTCGGGTTCACGCGTGAAGGCAACGCGCTGATCTTCTCGTTCGCGAACGTGCCGGCCGATTCCATTCCCGCCGACTCGCTAGTCGACAAGGCAGTGTACGATCTGTGGCATTGGCAGGATGCTCAGATCATGACGCAGCAGAAGGTCACGGCGAACCGCGATCGCAACCGCACGTACACCGCGCTGTATACGTTCGCGGCGAACAAATGGACGCAACTCACCAACGACTCGTTGCGAGTAACCATCGGCAACGACGGTAAGCGCATTCTGGCGCTCAACAGCCTCCAGTATGCCATCCCGCAGTTTTGGGGCGAAGGCGCGACCGATGTGTACCTCATCGATCCGCTCACTGGAGCACGCACCCTGGTGGCCAAGCAACTCGACGGGCAGGCGCAGCTATCGCCTGGCGGCAACTACGTCACCTGGTTCGAGAACGGCCAGTGGGTGGCATACGCCACGGCCACCGGGCGTAAGGTCGTGCTCACCGATAAGCTGCCCGTAAAATTTCAGGACGAAGAGTTCGATTCCCCCGATGTGCCGCCGCCGTATGGTCTCGGTGGGTGGACCGAGGGCGACAAGCGGGTGCTCGTGTACGATCGCTTCGACGTCTGGGAAATCGATCCGTCAGGCGTTGCCGCCGCGCGCAACCTGACCGATGGCGAAGGGCGTCGCGCTGGAATGACCTTCCGCGTCATTGATCTCGATCGCGACGATCCGTTCCTCGAAGCCAAAACGCCGCTGCTGTTGCGCGCGGTCGATACGCTGTCCAAGGCCAGCGGGTTCTGGCGTGACCGTATCGGCGTCGATGCCGCGCCCGAAAAGGTCGTGATGGCCGATCGCAATTTCGCCGGCCTGCAGAAGGCGCGAAACGCCGAGCAGTATCTGCTCACGCAGAGCACCTATCACGAATTCCCCGACCTCTGGACGGGCACGAGCATCGCCAGCACCACCAAGATCTCGAACGCCAATCCGCAGGGCGCGGAGTATCCGCGCGGGTCGGTCGAACTCGTCTCGTGGCTCAATGGCGACGGAATTCCGCTCCGTGGCCTACTGTACAAGCCCGAGAACTTCGACGCCTCGAAGCAGTACCCGATGATCGTGTACTTCTACGAGAAGCTCACCGACGGGTTGCACAACTATCAGGCGCCGAGCGGCCGCAACACGGTCAACCCGCTGGTCTACAACTCGCTCGGCTACGTGGTATTTATGCCGGACATCGTGTACACCGATGGCCAGCCTGGCCCGAGCGCTGCGAAGTCGATCATCCCGGGCGTGCAGTCGCTCATTCAAAAGGGGTTTGTCGATCCCAAGCGTATCGGCATCACCGGCCAGTCGTGGGGCGGCTATCAGTCGGCCTATCTCATCACGGTGACCAACATGTTTGCTGCTGCAGTGCCCAACGCGACCGTCGTGAACATGACGAGCGCCTATGGTGGCATTCGCTGGCAGAGTGGGCTGGCGCGTACCTTCCAGTATGAGCACACGCAGAGCCGCATCGGCGGGTCGCTGTGGCAGTACCCGGAACGGTACGTGGAAAATTCGCCGCTGTTCCGCCTCGATCGCGTCACCACCCCCGTGCTCTTCATGGCGAACGACAACGATGGGGCGGTACCTTGGTATCAGGGCATCGAGTTCTACGTGGCCATGCGTCGCCTGCAGAAGGAGGCGTACATGGTCGTGTATAATGGTGACGAGCACAACCCGACCAAGCGGGCGAACCAGAAGGACATCGACAAGAAGATGCAGGAATTCTTCGCGGTGAAACTGCAGGGGGCGGAAGCGCCGTCATGGATGGTGCGCGGCATTCCGTTCCTCGAGAAAGGTCGCGATCAGGTCAAGATGAGCACACCACCCGCGCGGGCGACCACGCCTGCTGGCACTTCCGGAGGCAAGTAATGGCAGACGAAATCGACTATCAGATTATCGGGGATGACCTGCAGGCAGTGATCGTCACCCTCGATCCGGGTGAGGCGGTCTTCGCCGAGGCCGGCGCGATGATGTTCATGCGTGAAGGCATCACCATGGCCACCACGCTCGACCCCAATGCGAAGAGCGGTTCGCTGTTCGATAAGCTCGTTGGCGCCGGCAAGCGCGTGCTCTCTGGCGACTCCTTCTTTGTCACGCTCTTCGGCAATAACGGCGCCCGGCGGGCCGACGTGGCCTTTGCCGCGCCGTACCCGGGCAAGATCGTGCCGCTGAACCTGCGCGATTGGGGCGGCACGGTCATGGCCCAGAAGGACAGCTTCCTGTGCGCGGCGCGTGGCATCGACATCTCCGTCGCCTTCACCCGGAAGATCGGCGCCGGCTTCTTCGGCGGTGAAGGCTTCATCCTGCAGAAGCTGCAGGGCGACGGGCTGGCCTTCCTGCACGCCTCGGGCACGCTGCACGCTATCGATCTGGCGCCGGGGGAGAAGCTCCGCGTCGATACCGGTTGCCTCGTGGCCTTCCAGCCAACGGTCAACTACGACATCCAGATGGTGCCGGGCATCAAGACGGCACTGTTCGGTGGCGAAGGATTGTTCTTCGTGGAAATGACCGGCCCCGGCCGCGTCATCCTGCAGACGCTCCCGTTCTCACGTCTTGCCGATCGCATCATCGCGTCCGCCCCGTCTGCCGGTGGCAGGCGCGTGGGTGAAGGCTCGGTGCTCGGCGGGTTGGGTGGGCTCCTCGACGGCGACCGTTAGGTCGCCGTCCCGGCGTTTCCGGCACGTCACAATTCTGGCGGTTCGTGCCGATGGCTCCCTCCATCGGTGCGAACCGTCTAGCTTTACCGCCCTATGGCAACTCGCATCCAGCCCGACGCCGCGCAGGCGCCCGTAATCCCGTGGTCCATCGACCTGGCCCGTTCCCTCTACAATGTGGAAGGGTGGGGCGCGGGGTATTTCGACATCAATGATCGTGGGCACGTGGTCGTGCGCCCCGACCCGTTGCGTCCGCATCTTACGCTCGACTTGCGCGACCTCGCGGCCGACCTCGAGGGCCAGGGCATCCAGTTGCCCGTGCTGCTGCGCTTCTCCGACATCCTGCGTTCGCGCATCGAAACGCTCTCCGAGCGGTTTGCCACGGCGATCAAGGAATTCGAATACACTGGCGGATATACCACGGTGTATCCGATCAAGGTCAACCAGCAGCGCCACGTCGTTGAGGAAATCGTGCAGTTCGGCAAGACGCACGGTGTGGGCCTCGAATGCGGTTCGAAGCCCGAACTGCAGGCGGTGCTTGGTCTCTCCGAAAGCACCGAACACCTGATCGTTTGCAACGGCTACAAAGACCACGAGTTCATGCGACTGGCGCTCATGGGCCAGAAGCTCGGGCATCAGGTGTTCATTGTGCTCGAACAGGTCAGCGAGCTCGACGTACTGCTCGAAGTGGCCGAAGAACTGAACGTGAAGCCCACGTGCGGCGTGCGCATCAAGCTTGCCAGCGAAGGGGCGGGGCGTTGGGCGCAGAGTGGTGGCGAGAAGAGCAAGTTCGGGCTCAGCTCGGCCGAACTCATCAAGCTCATCGATCGACTGCAGTCGGCCGGACGCCTCGATATCCTCAAGCTCATCCACTTTCACCTCGGCAGCCAGATCACCGACATTCGCTTCATCAAGTCGGGGCTCGCCGAAGTGGCGCGTTTCTACTTGGAGCTACGGGCGCTCGGTGTCGACATCTCGCATGTCGACGTGGGTGGCGGCCTCGGCATCGACTACGACGGTACCAACTCCACCAACAATGCCAGTGTGAACTACACGCTGCAGGAGTACGCCAACGACGTGATCTATACGATCGCGGAGGCGTGCCGTGAAGCGGAGTTGCCCATGCCGCACATCATCAGCGAGTCGGGACGCGCGCTTACTGCGCACCACGCGCTGTTGCTGCTCAAGGTCATCGACGTGGAGTCGCAAGCGGCGCAGCCCGTGCCGCCGCTCGATGACGAAGATTTTTCGCTGTTGCACGAGATGCATGAAGACTGGCGCACGCTCAATGAACGGGAGCCGAAGCCGCGCAAGGTGCTCGAAGTCTTCCATGACGCCTCGTTCGACAAGGAGCGTGCGCGTCAGTACTTCAATTCCGGCGTGCTCAACCTCCGCGGGCTGGCCAAGGCGGAGGTGTTGTGGCTCGCCACCATGAATGCGATCTACCGCATCGCCAAGGCGAACCCCGATACGTACGAAGACATCCTGCCGGAACTCGAGTCGGCGCTCGTCGATCGGTACTTCTGCAACTTCTCGCTCTTCCAGTCGCTCCCTGACAGCTGGGCCATCGATCAGCTCTTCCCGATCATGCCCATCCACCGCCTCACCGAGGAACCGGTGCGCCGGGGAACGCTGCAGGACGTCACCTGCGACTCCGATGGCAAGATCGACCGCTTCGTTGGCGACAAGAACGGTCGCCCGAGCCTCGAGTTGCATGAGTTCCGCGACGGCGAAGACTACATCCTCGGTATTTTCCTCACCGGTGCCTACCAGGAAATCCTGGGCGATCTGCACAACCTGTTCGGCGACACGAATGCCGTACACGTTCGCATGAACGACCACGGCGGCTACGACATCACCGACATGGTGGAAGGCGATACCGTGACCGAGGTGCTCAACTACGTGCAGTTCGGGGCGTCGCAACTTCTGGCCACGTTCCGCCGTAAGGTGAATTCGTCGAAGGGGCTCACGCGAGACGAGATGAACGGTTTCATCGCCGATTTCGTCGCGGGTCTTGAGGGGTACACCTATCTCGAAGGCGAGGCGGCACGATGAGCGACTACACCACGGCGACGACGAAGCAGGGCAGTGTGTGGGAGGATCTTCTCGAGGTGCTGTGGGCACCCGCCACTGTGTTCGACCGTTCGCGAAGCCGTGGTGTGGGTATGTACCTGCTCGTCCTGTCCGGTCTGTTCATCGTGGTGCTGCTCGCAACCCAGGGGCTGCTCCAGCCCTACATGGACGCGAACTACGATCTGCAGGTCATCAAGATGGCCGAGCAGGGGCAGAAACTGCCCGCCGAGGCCGTTGCACAGGGGCGCAAGTTCGCTGGTTACTTCCTGCTGGTCACGTGGGGCTTTACGGCGGTCTTTTCCGGACTGTTCGGTGGCATCACCACGTGGCTGGGCGCTAAGGTTGCCGGCGCAGCCATCCCGGTGGGCCGGGCCATTTTCATTGCGACACTCGCCAGCGTGCCTCGCCTCGTGAGCCTGCTGGCAACGGCGGTACAGGGTGCCGTGTTGGACACCAGCAACGTCAAGTCGCTGTTCGATGCGTCCATCGGGCCGGCCCGCTTCGTCGACGCCGTTTCCACCAGCCCGGCCGTGCTGGCGGTGCTGGCGAGTCTCGACTTGTTCACCCTGTGGAACGTGCTCATCACCGCCGTGGGCGTGAGCGTGTTGGCGCGGGTGTCGCGTGGTACGGGTTGGCTCGCCTCATTCATCGCGCTCGGGGTCACGCTGCTCTTTACCCTGGTACCGGCTGCCCTCGCCTGATCGGGCGCCATTTGCGGCTGGGCGGGACAACGGCAGCGCCGCGCGGTACGTTGTAGGTCATTCACCCGCCGGTTCCGTCCCTCTCGCCGCTTCCGATGCAATTCGACGCCAAGCTGCTCCTGCTGATCGGCCTCGGTCTCGTGACCGTGTACCACATTATCTCGCTCGTGCGGGGGCTCCCCAAACTTGGGTCGATCAAGCCAACGCCCGGGCTGATTCTCCACGGCACCGTCACCGACTTCTTCGATACGCTTGGTATCGGCTCGTTCGCGACGAGCACCACGATCTATCGCGCAACCAAGTGGGTGAAGGACGCACTGATTCCCGGCACGCTCAATGCCGGGCACACCATGTCCACCCTCGCGCAGGCGTTCATCTACACCCAGGTCGTGGAGGTCGACGCCATTACGCTGGTGGGCATGATTGTGGCAGCGGTGTTCGGTTCCTGGGTGGGCGCCGGATTGGTCTCCAAATGGCCCACCCAGCGCATTCAGCTGGGCATGGGGTTGTGTCTGGCCGCAGCGGCGGTACTCACGGTGGCGCAGGCCGCCGGCAAGATCCCCGGTGGTGGTGAAGCCATCGGTCTCACTGGTGTCAAGCTCGGAATCGCGCTCTTCGGCAACTTCGTGCTGGGCGTACTCATGACCATCGGCATCGGTCTGTATGGCCCGTGTTTGTTGCTGGTCAGCATGCTCGGTATGAACCCCGCGGCCGGCTTTCCCATCATGATGGGGAGTTGTGCGTTCCTTATGCCGTTCGCGAGCGACCGGTTCATCCGGCTTGGCAAGGTCGATCCGCGCGCGGTGGTTGGTAATATCATTGGTGGGCTGCCAGCGGTGCTTATCGCCGCGCTCATCGTGAAATCGCTGCCGCTTACCGCGCTGCGCTGGCTGGTCGCCATCGTCGTGGCCTACACAGCCATCACGCTCATTCTGTCGGCCCGTCGCAAGACCGACGAAGCGCTGGCGTAAACGCCGGCGCGTCAACGACCGCCAACAGCCACGGCCGCAAGCACACGCCCCCGGAAATCAGGTGATTTCCGGGGGCGTGTGCCGCTTGGCGACCGCCTTACTTGCCGTACAGCTTGGCCACTTCCGCCCAGTTCACCACGCTCCAGAACGCGCCGAGGTAGTCGGCGCGACGGTTCTGGTACTTGAGGTAGTAGGCGTGCTCCCACACGTCCACGCCGAGAATGGCGTGCTTGCCTTCCATGAGGGGGTTGTCCTGGTTCGGGGTGCTCATGATCGACAGTTCGCCGTTGTTCGACACCAGCCATGCCCAGCCACTGCCGAAGCGGCCCATGCCGGCCGCCTGGAACTGCTCCTTGAACGTCGCGAACGAACCGAACGCCTTGGTGATGGCATCGGCCAGCGCGCCTGTGGGCTCGCCGCCGGCATTCGGTGCCATGAGCTGCCAGAACAGCGAGTGGTTCCAGTGACCGCCGCCATTGTTGCGAACGGCCGTGCGCACGGCCTCCGGAACTTCGTTGATCTTGCGGCACAGGTCGTCGAGCGACCAGGCGGCGAGTTCGGGGGCCTTCTCGATTGCCGCGTTGAGGTTGGTTACGTACGCCTGGTGATGCTTGCCATGATGGATGTTCATGGTCGCGGCATCGATGTGCGGCTCCAACGCCTCGGGAGCGTACGGAAGCGACGGCAGAGTATGGGCCATGTCAGGATCTCCGGGAAATGAGGAACGAGGAAAACATCAGGCCGATGCGGCCTTATTCTTTCGCTCTTTGAGCCAGGCAATGATACCCGGCAGGATGGAAAGGAATATCACCAGCAGAATGATCTTCTCGATGTGCTTCGCTACACCGGGCACCGTCTTCGCCAGCACATAGCCGGTGAGCAGCATGCTCCAGATCCAGAGCAATCCACCCACGACGTTGTACATCAGAAACGACCGGTAGTTCATGCGCCCAACGCCTGCGACGACCGGTGCGAACGTGCGCACGATCGGCATGAAGCGCGCGATGATGATGGTCTTGCCCCCATGCTTCTCATAGAACGCCTGGGCCTTCAACAAATGATCCTTGTGGAAGAACAGGGAGTCTTCTCGCGTGAAAATACGGGGGCCGGTGGCCTTGCCTACCCCGTAGCCCACCGTATCCCCCACAATGGCTGCAATGCTGAGGATGACCCCCAGCAGCCACACGTTGAGGCCGAAATCAGGATTCGCGGCCAGCAGCCCAGCCGTGACCAGCAACGAGTCGCCCGGCAGGAAAAACCCTACCAGAAGACCGGTCTCGGCAAAGATGATGAGCGTCAGGCCGACATAACCGGCCCACTTCACGAGTCCTTCGAGATCGCGAAGCTGGTCGAACAGCTGTGTGAGGAATTCCAATCGGGCAGTCCTGAAGTCGATGATCCGGCGCACGAAGTGCCGCACCGGCGGATGCACAAAGCTCAGTGGGCTTGCCGTTGGGGTCAACCGCACGCGAGCTTCAGAATTGTGACTGCCCCGGTCGTTCAGCCTGCCGAAACGGAGCACCTGCGGGTGTACGTGGTGCCGCATACCCACTGGGATCGCGAGTGGTACCACGTGGCCCCACGCTTCCGGCAGCGGCTCGTGGCGCTGGTCGACGCGCTCCTGGCGACCCCGGCCGGCCCGTTTCTCCTCGACGGACAGGCCATCACGCTCCGCGACTATCTCGCGGTACGTCCCACCGCCGAACCGGCGCTCCGGGAGGCCCTGCAGCGCGGAGCAATCGAGGCGGGGCCGTGGTTCGTGCTTGCCGACAACCTTATCCCGTCGGGCGAGGCGATCGTGCGCAACCTCGAGGCTGGCCGGCGGGCCCTCGCCCAGTTCGGTGCACACGCCCCGCCGGTTGCCTATTGTCCCGACAGCTTCGGTCATCCGGCTGCAATGCCCACGGTCGCTGCGGGCTTCGGTCTGCGTGTCGCTGTGGTCTGGCGTGGCGTCGGTGGTATCGGGCATCCCACAACCGACCTGTTCGCGTGGGAGGCCGCCGATGGTACCACGCTCTTGACGCACCACCTCCCGCCCGATGGCTACGAGTTTGGCAGTGCCTTGCCCACGGGGCTGGCCGAGGCCGCCGATCGTTGGTCGCGACTCACCGCCCTCTGGCACGAGCGCACCCCCAGTGGAGTTGCCCTCCTGCTCAACGGCGCCGACCATCATGCGCGTCAACCGGATCTCCCGTTGGCCGTGGGGGCACTGCAGGAGGCGGCCGGTACATCGGCACGCATCGAGCACGTGTCGCTGACAACATGGGCAGAGCAGGTGCAAGCGGCGGCATCGGGCGCTCTACCCACCGTGAGTGGAGAGCTCCGCAATTCGTACGGCTATACCTGGACGCTCGCCAGCACGTACGCCACGCGGGCACACCAGAAACGGCGCAATGCTCGGCTCGAGCGTGGATTCCTACGCGACGTCGAGCCGTGGATCGCCTTGGCCCGCTTGCACGCCACGCCCTCGGCGCGTGCGCTCTCGGCCGATGCGTCCGCCCGCATCGACAATGCGCAGCTCCTGCCACTCCTGAACCGTGCCTGGGAGGACCTGCTCGCTACGCATCCGCACGATACGCTGTGTGGTTGCTCCGTCGATGCCGTAGGTCGCGCCATGGAGTTGCAACAGGATCTCGTAGCGGAGCAGGGGAAGGGGCTGCGTGAAGCGGCCCTCAACCTCGTGCTTGGACACGATCCTGTAGCGGCTCGCACTGGCCCACCCGATCTCGATTGGCGCCGCCTCGTGCTCCGTAATCGCGCGCCCCGCACGCGAGGCGGCATCGCCGAGGTCACCCTATACGAAACACGGGCACACGTTCCGGTTGGGCCGGGGAGCGTGCAACGGACAGTCATCGAGCGGGACGCACCGGCTGCCACGAGGCTTGGCGGCGTACTCCATCAGCGTCTCTCCGTGCGCGAGCGCTTTCTGCGTCGGGAGTCGCCACAGCATTATCCCGACAACGATCTGGTGCGGGCGCATCGGCTCCTGTTGTGGGTCCCGCCGGTACCGGCCTACGGTGTCGATGCGTGGAATGCCGCACGCTGGGAGGATGGCGGAGCGACCACCAATACGGCGACTGACACGCCTGCCATTGCCGGGTTGGAATCGGCTCCGCCGTACCCGCTGGTCGTCGAACGGCACGGGGCGCGCACGACGCTCAATAATGGACGACTCGCCCTGACGCTCGATGCGGAACGCTGTAGCCTCTCGCTCGTTGTTGACGACCGTGCACTCCACGGCCTCCTCGCGCTGGAGACGCGACACGATGCGGGGGATACCTACACCCCGTCGCTCTGCGGCGCCGCCGAGTCACTCGTGTGCGTTCGCGCCACCGTCGTCGCTGCCGGGCCGCTGCGTGCTACGGTGCGACTCTGGTGGCGTACCCAAAGCGCGACGCGACGGGCCGGGCCGCGTGGTGGTATACGAGTGGTCACCGATCTGTCCCTCGATGCCATGTCGCCGGTGCTGCAGTGCCGGGTGCGAGGGCAGTCACAGCGTACCGATCATCGGCTGCAGTTGGTATGGCGCACCGATGTCACGGACGGCTACACGTGGGCCGACGCGGCCTTCGGGCCGCTGCGGCGCGAGCGTATTCACGCGCCGGCGCAGGCAGCGGAACGCGTACCGGAAACCATGCCCATGCATCGCTGGGCCATGCACGCCAATCCCATGTACGGTGCCACCATGATCGCCGATGGGCTTGCCGAGGCCGAAGTGGCTGACGGTCGTCTGGCGCTCACACTGTTGCGAGCCACCGGAGAACTCTCACGCAACGCACTCCCCGAACGCCCCGGGCACGCCGGGTGGCCGGAGCCAACACCGGAAGCACAATGTCTCGGCGCGTTCGAGGCGCGAACGGCACTCCTTCTGCATGGTCCCATGAGTGACGACGTGCTCGCACGAGTGCGCGACGCCTGCGACGATGTGTTGCTGCCGCTCGTTGGTGAGAGTTGGCGTGACCTGCAAGGCAGCGGCGCGATACGCGGACTGCAACTCACCGGCGAAGCCTTCGAACTCTCGGCCCTCACCGTGTCTGCGTTCGACCACGACGCGGTGATCGTGCGTGTGGTGAACAACACGCCAAGGCACTCATGGGGGTCGCTGCACTTCCCCGATAGCGGTCCGTGGGAAGTGACCATGTGTCGGCTCGACGAAACGCCGGTTCACAACCCTGAGGTGGTGGGCGGGGCGTTCAGCTTCGAGGGAGCGCCGCGGGCTGTGCTGACGATGCGGGTGAAACGCGCCTAGCGCGCGTTGGTGACGCTGGGGTGCCGGTCAGCCGTTCGCCAACAATCGTCACGCACACAACGGTTACGACCAGAGCAACGCCGGGCATCAGGGCAATCCACGGCGCTACCAGCAGCCACTCACGACCACCGGCGATCATGTTCCCCCAACTCGCGGTGGGCGGCTGCACGCCGAGGCCAAGGAACGAGAGTCCGCTCTCCATGACGATCGCGTTGGCTACGCCAAGCGTCGTCGCTACCAGGGCACTGCCCAGCGCGTTGGGCAGCACATGGCGCCGCAGTACACGTCCCGATGGCACACCGAGCGCTGTTGCCCCCTCCACGTATGGTCGCAAGCGCACGCCCTGTACCTCAGCGCGTACCAGTCGCATTACCGACATCCATCCGGTGAGTCCCAGCACAACGATCACCACATCAAGCCCGGGGCTCCACAACGCGGCCACCACCAATAGCAGCACGAGACGCGGCACAGCCAGTAACGCATCACCGAGCGCGACAATCACCCTGTTGGTCAGCCCGCCACGCCACCCGGCCAACGCGCCCAGCGCGATGCCCAGCACGGCCGACAGCACCGACCCCGCCACTCCAACGAAGAGCGAAATACGAGCGCCCATGAGGAGGCGCACCGTAAGGTCGCGGCCAAACGCGTCGGTGCCGAGCAGGTGCCAGGCACCGTATGCATCACGCGAGAACGGTGGTACGAGACGCGTTCGCATGACGGAGCCGATCGATCGGGCGTCTTCGGAGACCAACAGTGGCGTGATGGCAGCGGCCATCGTCAGCACGATGAGAAAAAGACCCGGCCACCCCAAGGCGCGACGTGCGCGTTCCCATCTCGAGTCGATGCTCATGCACGCCGCCGCGGATCGGCCAGCCACAGCATCAGGTCGGCGAGCAGGTTGGCACTCACCACCGCCACGGCATACACCAGCGTCAGCCCCAGCACCACGGGATAGTCACGCGCGCCGATTGCTCCCAGCATGGTGCGCCCAAGCCCAGGCCACGCGAAGACCTGCTCAACGAACACCGAACCGGCAATCACGCCTGGCAACGTGAGGCCGAAGAGCACGATCAGCGGCGTCAACGCGTTGCGCAGCACGTGGCGCCATTCTACGTGTAGGCGCGACAAGCCACGAGCGAACGCGCTCGAAACATGCGGCGCCAAGGCCGCGTCCCGAACTGCCTGTCGAGCATATCGTGACACGCCAGCTGCCCCCGGAATGGACAGCACCAGCAAGGGCAGAATGGCATGCCGCAGACGATCGCTCCACGAGGCCGTGTCCGTCGCTGCCGGTGACTGCATGCCGAAGGCCGGTAGACGGAACCAATCAGGTAGCCCCAGTTGTGCCACACCGCTCGTCACCAACGCCACCAGCGCCAGCGCCAGCCAGAAACTCGGCGCCGCAAAGGCGGTGAGGCTGAGCATCGACAGCCACCCATCAACACGCGAACTCGCGCGAAGTGCCTGCACGAGTCCAAGCAGTGTACCCAGTACGAAACTGGCCACCAGCGACACCCCGCCGAGGAACAGCGATACCGGCAATGCCTCGGCGATAACCGCCCGAACCGGCATCGACCGGGACAGACTCATACCCAGATCACCGTGCAGCACATCACGCATCCAGCGCGCATATTGCACGGGCAGCGGTGCGTCGAGCCCCAGCGAGACGCGTAGTTGCTCCGCCTCGGCCGCGGTGGCCGTGGGTGCGATCAGCAGCGTCGCCGGATCACCCGGCGCGAGATGCAACAGCGCGAAGGTGAGCGTCGTGACGATCCACAGCAGAACGATCGCGTCGGTGACGCGCAGCAAGAGACGGTGCACGGCAGGATGATGCCTCCTGTATCGCGAACGTCAACCCACAGTCGCCATTTGGCGGCACGGTGGCGTCGGACGGGTGCCCTCGCCGTCCTGTTGGGTGGCGCCCTGAGTGTCGCGGCCTGCGGCGCGTCGCCGCGTGAGCCCGGTACGGTAGTCATCGCGTCGGGTACCGATCTCGAGTCTGCCAACCCGCTGGTTACCGTGCACCCCATGGCACGGCAGGTGCAACGGCACATGCTGTTCGTGACGCTTGTGCGCCTTGATTCGTTGCTGCAACCCGTGCCGTACTACGCCCGCGAATGGCGATGGACCGAAGACCGTCGCACCGTCACCTTTGCTCTCGACAGCACGTTGCGCTGGCATGACGGTACCAGCACGACCGCAGCCGATGTGGCGTTCACCTTCACGAAGGCGGCTGAGCCTGGACTCGGTTCTCCGCGCCGCGGCGATATGGACATCCTGGAATCCGTCGCAACGCCGAACGCGCACACGGTCGTGGTGCGCTTTCGCTCCGCACAGGCGCAACTGCCCGTGATCTTCGCGGAACTCCCGCTGGTCCCGAAACATCTGCTCGACTCGGTGCCGGTGACGCGGTGGCGCGGTCACCCATTCGCCACCGCGCCCGTGGGGAACGGCCCCTTCCGTTTCTCGTCAAGAAAGGCCGGCCGGCAATGGCGCTTCGTTCGTAATCCGGACTTTCCCAAGGCCATGGGCGGGCCGCCGCAGTCGCAACAGGTGGTGGTAGCGGTGGTCGATGAGGCGGCGACCAAGTTTGCCGGACTGGTGAGTGGCGAACTCGATGTCGCCGGCGTTTCGCCAACCATGGCGCAACTCGTGCGAGCCGACCAATCGCTCAGGCTCATGTCACCAGCCGTGCTCTTTTCCACCGTGCTCGCCTACAACACCACGCGCGCCCCGTTTGAAGATGTGCGCGTTCGCCGGGCGCTGTCATTGGCCGTTCAGCGGCAGCGACTGGTACAAGCGGCCGTCGCGGGGTTTGCCACGCCCGCCTCGAGCGCGTTGCCGCCCGGGCTGCCGGTGACACCGCCCCAGGACTCGACCGCCGATATCGTACGCAGCGCTCACGAAGCCGATACGCTGCTCGACGCCGCCGGATGGCGCCGTCCTTCACCATCGGCAACGCGAGTGCGGAACGGAAAACCGCTCGCACTGACGCTGTTGACCGTCGGCAGCGGCGATATGGCCGTCGAGCAGTTGCTTCAAGCCGATTTCGCCGCCCACGGCATTGCCCTCGACATTCGCGTCATGGAACTCGCCGGCTTCCTGGCCACCATCCGCCAGCCAGACAAACAGTTTGATCTGGTACTTACTGGCGTACCCGGAGACGTCGCGCTCGGTCATCTGTCGGCGCTGTTCGATTCCAGGCAACGCGGAGGTGCGCTTGACTACACCGGCTATCATACCCCCGCGCTCGATGCCGCCCTTTTCGCCGCACGTGGCGCCGATGCTGCGAGCGCGCGAACGGCGTGGGGGCGCGTCGACAGCATCCTGCAGCACGACATGCCGGTGGCCTGGCTGTACCACGCGCGTGGCGTACAGGGACGCTCGGCGCGTCTTCAGAACGTGGTGATGGACTTGCGTGGAGAACTCGTATCGGTGAGCCAGTGGACGCGACGTCAGGACCCGTGATGCTGTTGCCCGTCGACATCGAGGCAAGACGGCGTGATACCGCACCTGGGACATCGCTCGGTGAAATCGCCGATGGACTCGATGCGGAACTGCGGCCATGGCTGCAAACGCCGTTGCCCATTCCGGACGCCAAGGCCCGTCTCACGCGTCTCGGCGGCCGGTGTCCTGTGCACGGTACGCTGCTGGCATTCGATCCGCTGGCGCCGCATGCCCATCGCTGCGAGGCGTGTGATGTTGCCTACACGAACCTGGAGCACCATCAGTGGTGGGCGATGGGCGCGCAATTGTTCACCGCCGAGCGTACGGTGCATGCGGCGGCGTTGTATCTGCTTCGTGGAGACGTCGCCTATCGTGATCTGGCCGCCCGTACGCTCAGCGAACTGGCGGCGCGATATGACCGCTGGCCCAATCGCGACAATGTGCTGGGGCCCACACGGCCGTTCTTCAGCACGTACCTCGAGTCGATCTGGCTGCTCAATCTCTGTCACGCGCTGGCACTGCTCGAGGCTGGCGGTGTGCACGACATCGGACAGTCGCTGCGCGCCAAAGTGCTCGAGCCCAGTAGCACACTCATTGCGACGTATCACGAAGGTCGCTCAAACAGACAGGTCTGGAACGAAGTGGCCCTCCTGTCGGCGTGGACCATGCTCGGTGAGCACTCCCGCGTCGCGCAGCGGCTCGACTCGAAGCACTCCCTGCTGATGCTGCTGGAAGCCGGGCTACTTGCCGATGGCACGTGGTTTGAAGGGGAGAACTATCATCAGTTTGCACATCGTGGCCTCTGGTACGGTGCGCAGCTGTTACGCAGCATTGGGCGCCCGCTGTCGCCTCAACTCGGCGAACGTTTTCACGAAGGGTTCGTCACGCCTTTTGCCGGGTTGCTGCCAGACGATACGCTGCCATCCCGTCGCGATTCGCAATACGCTGTGTCCGTCAGGCAATGGCGATGGGCAGAGTGGTGCGAGCTGGGCTACGCGTGGCGCGCCGATCACCGGCTGGGCGCCGTGTTGCGCCGTCTGTACGATGGCACCGCGCCGCGCGGCATGACGCACCGCGCGGTGTCTACCGCCGACGCCGAGCGAAACGGCAGCCCGGTGGCATTGAGCCGGGGAGACTGCAGTTGGCGCGCTCTGCTCATGGCCAACTCCCATCCGGTGCCAGCGGGCCTTTGGGAGCCTGTCAGCCTGTGTTTGCCAAAGCAGGGACTGGCCGTGCTTCGGCGGCAGGGCGGCGAAGTGTATGCCGCGCTGGAGGGCGGGGCAGAGGCCGGCGGTCACGGTCATCCTGATCGCTTGCACCTTACGCTGCAGCACGGCGCCCAGCGCCCGCTCAATGACCCGGGCACCGGCAGCTACGTCGAGCGGGCGTTGCATTGGTATCGCAGCACGCTCGCGCATCATGCGCCGTTGGTAGATGGCGCGTCGCAGCAGCCCGGTGAAACCGTGCTCACCGCCTTCGAAGATCGTGGTGGGGCGGGGTGGGTGCAGAAGCGCGCAAGGCACCTGGCGCCAGATGTGCACGCGACGCGCACGGTGGTCGTGTGCGATGGCTATCTCGTGGACGTACTCGAATGGGATGCCGAGAGCGATGTCACGATCACGCTCCCCGTGAGTGTCGACATGGACGACAACCTCACGGATTGGAAGCCGCATGCGCGCGTGGGAGCTGGTGGACTCGAAGATGGGTTCGATTTCCTCACCAACATCGAAGCCGCGGAAGCGGCACCCGCTGTGGTGCAGCTCACGCACGAGAGCGGGATGAAGGCGTGGTACACTACCAGCGCTCCCGGTGTCTGGTGGCGCGCTCACGCCCCTGGGCCTCCAGCCTCGGCATTTCAACAGCGACTGCTGGTCGATGTCCTTGGCAGGCATGGGCGTATCGTCGGCGTGTGGGCGTGGGCGCCTGTCGATGGCGTGCGCGTAGATGCCGCCGCCGGCCCAGTGCTCGCCGCCGTGACGACCGTCGATGGTACCGTGGCCAGCCACGAAGCCGCTCCGCACGGGTGGCACATCGGGCTCCTCGCGCGCCATGCGCGCAGCAGTATCGACCTGACGTTCATCACGGCAGACACTGGGGCGAGTGCCATCGCCGAGGGGGAGGCGGCGCCACCTGCCAACGGCGCGGAATCAACAACGGCCGCTCATCATGTACGGCCGGTGCATCTCGCTATCCCCCACAGCCACGATTGCTCGCTGTGGATGGGCGAGTCGCACTACGTGGCAACCGAAGAAGCATGGGGCGGCGACAACACGCCTACGGCGCGAGTTGCCGTTGGCCGCACGCCCACTCACCTGGTCATCACCGTGCACGCGTTCACCGGGCACCCGCCCGTGGTGTCCTCCGGTGGAGACGCGCACCACATGCCCGCCAATCCCCTCGACAACGAACGCGCCGACGTGAATGCCGACGGCATCCAGTGCTATTTCGGATGGCAGCAGGACCGGCCGGGGCAGTGGCGGGCGGCCGTGCTGGCGGTACCGCTCGCCGATGGCGCGGCCAGAGTCACGTCGCTGGTGGCGAATGGCCCGGTGCCCGAGGTAAGTACGGAGACGATGTCGGATGGCTGGCGCATGGTGCTCCGGTGGCGGTTGGCTGACCTACCCCTAGAGGCGCTGGACTTCGATCTCATCGTGAACGAGCGACCACCGGAACGCGAACGTCGACGCGGGCAGTTGGTGCTCAGCCGAGGGCAGGGACGCGGCTATCTGCGCGGCGACCGGCACGCGCCGGTCACCCCCGCGCGTATCACCTTCGACTGAGCGGTAGACGGACCCGGTAGGGGTGCCGTCGGCATCTCACTGGCCGAAGGCGCTATTTTTCTAGAATGCCTCACTCGATCCTCGACAACGTCGCCGTCGTACTCTACGAATCGCAGGACTCCATCAACATCGGTGGCGTCGTGCGATCCATGAAGAACATGGGGGTGTCTGACCTGCGTCTCATCCGCCCCTGTCAGTACGACCCCAACCGCATCGAACAGGTCGCGCACGACACGCGCGATATCGTCGAGAAGATCCGTCACTTCGACACCATCGACGGTGCCCTCGAAGATTGCGTATACGTCGTTGGCTATTCGGGGCGGCGACAGGCCGCACGCTGGGCACGCCATACACCGCGCTCGTCGGCCGTGGATCTGCTCGAACACGCGCAGGTGGGTAAGGTGGCCATCATGTTCGGGCGTGAGGACCACGGACTACCCAACGAGGCGCTCGACCGCGCCCACGCCATTTGTACCATCCCCACCACCGAGCACTTCTCGCTCAACGTGGCACAGGCCTGTCTGCTCGGCTTGTACGAAATGCATCTACTGGCCGGCGATGCCACCAAGAAGATCCCGTCGCCGCGCCACGCAGCCGGCGCCCCCATCAAGGCGCAGGTGGAACGCACCTTCGCCGACCTCGGCGCGGCGCTCAACGCCATCGCCTATTTCAAGACGCGCAACGAAGAGCTCATCATGCGCGCGTTTCGTTCTATGCTGTTCCGCGCGTCGCCCGATTCGCGCGAACTGCTCATGGTGCGTACGGCCAGCATCGAAGTGCTTCGCACCATCGAGCGTGAGGTTCGGGGAGCAGTAAAGGGCGCACTGATGGCGCAGGGCGTCGATGAGGCTACGGCCACGGCGGCGGCTAAGAAGGCTGGGGCCGCAGCCATAGCGGCTCGCGGTGAAGAGTCCGTGGCGTCGGCAGCAAACATCACGGAGCAGGGCGAGGCGCTCGCCGACGCATGACGCGGCGCATTCCCTTCGAGGAGGCACCTGACTCGGAGTGGCGCTCACGCGCGGCCGCAGTCATCCCCGGCGGAAGCTCCACGGGCAGCAAGCGCCCGGAGGCGCTGTACGGTTCGCGCGCGCACGATGCGGCAGTGCCGTCGCACTACGAGCGGGCCCGTGGCTGCCGTGTCTGGTCCACTGACGGCCGCGAGTTCATCGACTGCGGCATGGCCCTCGGTGCGGTAGGCATCGGCTATGCGGATCCGGCTGTCACCACAGCCGTGCAGGATGCCGCAGCCTCGGGTCCCGTGTCCTCATTGCCGCACCGACTCGAAGTCGAGGTGGCCGAAGCCTTGGTGAACGTCATCCCGTGTGCTGAACGCGTGCGCTTTTTGCGCACCGGCGCCGAAGCTACCAGTGCGGCCGTGCGATTGGCGCGCACGCTCACGGGCCGTTCACGAGTGGTGGCCTGCGGGTATTTCGGGTGGCTTGACTGGAACAGCGATGCGGCCGGCGTTCCGGCAGCCGTGCGTGAGCTGGTCAGCTGGGTGCCGTTCGGTGATATACCCGCGCTCGAAGCCGCCGTGCACTCCGGGGAAGCACCCGCCGCGATCATGATCGAACCGCTCGTGCACGACGTGGCCCCCGTGGCGTGGCTGCAGGCAGCGCGCCGTTTGGCCGATCACGCCGGCGCATTGCTGATCTTCGATGAGGTGAAGACCTGTTTCCGCGTGCGCACGGGCGGCGTACAGGCGCTCACGGGGGTCATGCCCGACCTGACGGCCATTGGCAAGGCGATGGCCAACGGATACCCGCTCGCTGCCGTGGTCGGTCGCGCCGACGCCATGGACGCGGCGTCCCGCACCTGGATTTCATCCACCGCGGCCGCCGAAGCCACGGGCTTGGCGGCGGCACGCGCGGTGCTCGATTGGCATGACCGCCTCGACGTGTGCGATCGCATGAGCAACGCCGGCGGCGTCCTCCAGGAAATCATCGGCACGGCGCTGGCCGAAGCGCCGTGGGTTGGAGTGCGAACGGAAGGGCCCCCGGTCATGTGGCGGCTTACGGCCGAAGTGCCCGAACAACTCGACGCGCTCGTGGCAGCCGCCGCACGTCACGGTGTACTGCTCAAGCGAGGGGCCTATCAGTTCGGTGCGGTGGCACACGACGATGAGGCGCTCGATGCGGTGTCACGCGCCATGCCTGGCATCATGCAGGCGCTGCTGCCCGGTCCGCGCCGGGTCGACGATTGATCCCCTTTCCCTTTCTCCGCTGATGACCGTGATCTTGCCTCTCGGCGGACTCGAGCCGCTCATCGATCCGCATGCGCATTTCCATACGCCGTTTACCAATCGCGGCGATTGGGAGCGCTACAACGCGTCGCGGCTCGACATGGGCGAGCGTATCGGTATCCGGTGCCACGTTGCCAGCATCCTCGGGTCGTGGGGACACACATCGCCCACCTACTTTGCGTCGCCCGACGATCAGAACCGGGCGAACAGCTTCATGCTCGACCTCGCGGCGCAGGATCCCGCGCGTATCAAGGCCTTCGTCGCGGTCAATCCCAACTTCACATCCCACGCGTTAACCGAGATCGAGCGCGGCATGGCGCTCGGCGCCGTGGGCATCAAGTTGGCGGCCGGTCGTCGCACCACCGACTTTGCGCTGCTCGACGACATCTGCGCAGCGGCGGCCGCCTTTGGCGTTCCTGTGTTGCAGCATGTGTGGCAGCATCGACGTCGCGAGTGGCCCAATCAGGAGGCGAGTGACGGCCACGAACTGGCGCAGTTGGCGGCGCGCCACCCGCGCGTGACGTTCCTGCTGGCCCACATTGGCGGCGGTGGCGATTGGGCGCACACCAATCCAGCGGTGGTCGACGTGCCGAACATCGTGATGGATCTTTCAGGTAGCGGCATTGATCGCGGCATGATAGACGAAGCGCTGCGATGGGTCGGAGCCCAACGATTGCTGTGGGCGTGCGACCTCACCTTGTGCACCGGGCTCACGAAACTGCGGGCGCTGGCCTACACGGGGGCCTCGGCGGCCGACATCGCGGATATGCGTTGGCGCAACGCTGTGCGCATCTTCCCGGCCGGCACCTTCGACGTGGCCCTTGCCCGTCCGCTCCGGCTCGCCGCCACGGAGGCCGCATGACCACGCCTGCAACGCCAGACGCGGGCGGTCGCCCGTCGCGCATCGATGTCACGGCGTGGATTGGCGGGTATCCGTTCCGGGATATTCCACATCCGGACCCGGATGTGCTGGTCCGTGTGCTCGATCGCGAAGGCTTCTCGGGAGCGTGGGTGGGGCACCTGCCCGGGGCCTTTCACCGTGATCCGGTCCCCAGCAATCGCGCGCTGTATGCGGCACTGGCCCCCTACGGCGACGTGCTCATCCCGGCGCCTATCGTGCGTCCTGATTGGCCGGCCTGGGAGCAGCAGTTGCGGGAGGCCGTTGCAGCCGGCGCCCGAGCCGTGCGGGCATATCCCATGCAATGGGGGCTGGGGCCCGGCCACATGGCCATGGCCGAACTGGCCCACGCCTGTGGTGAGGCCGGGGTCGCATTGCACCTCACGGTGCGCTTCGAAGACCTGCGGCAGCGCCACCACCTCGACACGGCGGGCGATCTTACCGCCGCGCATGTGCGGGCACTGGCACGTCTCCAGGGAAGCCGGGCGTCCCTCCTCGTAGCGGGCGCGGGGCGCGAGATGATAGAAGAGACTCATTGGGGGCTGACCCCTGATGAGCAGGTGCGGGTGTGGTATGACTGGCACTGGTTGTGGGGGCCGCCCGAAGATCACTTCGCCCATCTGGTGCGCACGGTGGGGGCCGAGCGGTTCGCCTGGAGCTCCTGGTGGCCGTTGCGGCTCACTCAGCAGGCGCAGGCGCTGGTCGACCTGCTCCCGGGCTCGGATACCACCGGGCAGCCCCGTACGTTCGGCCACGGCGGCCTGATTAGGAGCTCTTTCGCGGGCTGACGGACACCGCCGTCGTTGCCCTCAAACACGAAGTTGAGACATCTGGGAACCGAACGGCGTTTCGACCGTTATGGCTCCGGGCGCGTGGTTTTTTCCGCTCGGGGTCGCTAGTACCGGAAGAGGGGGCGAAAGCCGAGTCTTCCACTTGCGTACAAATACGGTCCCGGTCATACTTCGCGCTTGCAAAAAATTTGGTGACACCGACTTACACGGTTGACGCCGAGTTGTTCCTGCGGGGGCAATTTCGGTTGGACCGAGTAGTCCTCGGATAGCATGACCGGACTATGCCCTGCACCGCGGCAGGGGTGGCGTCGAGTCGTGCATGTCGTGTGTACGCCATCACCTACGCCTAACGGCATTCTCTACCGGCACACGAGATGACGGTCAAGAAGAAGTGGACGGTGATCCCCGGGTTCCTCGCGCTCGCCGCGGCAGCCACGCTGCTGTCGGCGTACAGCGGCGCGTCTTCGTCGCAAGGCAAGATCGTCGAGCAACCCGTCAAGTTCGTCCATGCACCGCACGTGCAGAAGGCAGGCATGAACTGCCTCTACTGTCATAGCGCCGCCAACAAGGCGCCCGACCCGGGTAACGCGTCGGTTTCGACCTGCATGGGGTGCTATACCCTGGTCAAGCCGCAGTCAGCCGAGATCAAGAAAGTTGCTGCCTTCTACCAGAAGGGTCAGCCGATCCCGTGGAATCGCGTGCACAAGGTGCCGGACTACGTCCAGTTCCCGCACATGCGTCACGTGAATGCCGGTGTCACCTGCCAGACCTGCCATGGGCAGATCCAGAACCAGGGCGCGCAGGGTCCCGACACCAACTATGTGCCCGTGCAGCAGGTGAACTCGCTCAACATGGGCTGGTGCATCAACTGCCACGTGCAGGGCTACAAGCCTGCCGAGGGTGCGCGTCTGGCTGGCCAGAAGGTCACGCCGGAGCTGGAAGCGATGCCCGCGAAGAAGGCGCGCTACGACTGCGCCGTCTGCCACTACTGATCATCGACCCTCGACCACGATGAGCACAGAAGCGGGGACCGGCGTCAAGCGCCGAGAATTCCTCAAGATCCTGGGCGCCACTGGCGCCACGACAGCGGTGGTGGGTTGCTCCTCCGAAAAGGTGGGCAAGCTCATTCCGTACGTCGCCTCTCCTGACAACACCGTGCCGGGCGTGTCGCAGTACTATGCGACCACCTGTCGCGAGTGCGCGGCGGCCTGCGGCGTTCTTGCCGAAGTCCGTGACGGCCGTCCTATCAAGCTCGAGGGTAACCCCGAGCATCCCATGAACCGGGGCGCCATTTGCGCCACTGGCCTTTCGGCGGTGCAGGGGTTGTACAACCCCGACCGATATCGCTCGCCCATGGTGCGCGAGGGGAACGCCCTCAAGCCCACCACGTGGGACAAGGCGCTTGAGCTGCTCGCCCAGAAAATCGGCGAAGCCAAGTCCAAGGGGCAGGCGGGCAACGTCGTCTTCGTCAACCAGCACGAGTCGGGCACCTTCCCGGGCTTCCTCGATCAGTGGTTGTCGGCCAATGGCATGCCGAACCATCTCTCGGTCGACAGCACCGCGCCGGTGGCCACCATCGCGGCCAACCAGAAGGCGTACGGGGCGGCGTGGCCGCAACTCGACTTCGGCGCCGCCAAGCTGGTGGTGTCGTTCGGCGCTGACTTCCTCGACGGGTGGGGCCACAGCGTTCCGCAGCAGCTCGATTGGGCCGACGCGCGCGCCAAGATCACCGACGCTCCGCGTCTGGTGTACGTCGGCGCCCGTCGCTCCCTGACCGGCCTGAACGCCGATCAGTGGATCCCGGCCAAGCCCGGCAGCGAAATGGCGCTCTGCGCCGCGCTCACCGGCGCCGGCACGGCTCAGGCGGCTTCCGATGCTTCGGGCGTGGCGGTGGGCACCATCGAAGCGCTGGCCAAGGCCATCGCTGACGCCGGCAACGGCGTGATGGCCATCTGCGGCGTCACCGGTAGCGATGCCGTCGAGTGCGCGACCATGGTCGCTGACATCAACAAGAAGGCAGGCTCGGTCGGCACGACCATCAAGCCCGCCAGCGGCCACGCCGGTTACGCCGGTCTGGCGTCGTATGCCGATCTCGCGGCAGCGGTCAAGGCCATGGATGCCGGCAGCGTACCGCTGGCTTTTTTGCGCGGCGCCAATCCGGCGCACACCATGCCCAAGTCGGCGGGCTTCGCCGCCGCCTTCGCCAAGGTTGGGTTCAAGGTCGCCTTCACGGCCGTGCCCGACGAAACGTCGCAGTTGGCCGACCTCATCCTCCCGGATAACCACTGGCTCGAGAGCTGGGGTGATGCGGCGGGTGCCAATGGCCAGCTCGGTCTGCAGCAGCCAACGCTCGAGCCCGTGTTCGACACGCGCGCCACGAGCGACGTACTCATCGCCCTCGCCAAGAAGGACCAGGCGTTGGCGGCCAAGTACAACGTGGCCGACTACCGCAGCTGGTATATCAGCAAGTTCCCCGGTGGCGGGTCGGCGTTCACCACCGCACTGACCAAGGCGCAGGTGAGCAGCGGGCCGCTTGTGCCCACCTCGGGGCGCACGCTTGCGGCTACCGCCATGCCGGCCGCAGCCGGCAACGGTGACTTCTTTGTGCACGTGTTCCCGTCGCCCACGCTGGGTGACGGCGCTGGCGCCAACAAGCCATGGCTGCAGGAACTCCCCGATCCGGTCTCCAAGATCGCGTGGCAGTCGTGGGTTGAAGTGCATCCGTCCACGGCCAAGAAGCTTGGCATCAAGGAAGGCACGCAACTCACCATCGAAACGGCGGCAGGCAAGGTCACCGCGCCGGCCTACATCTACATGGGTGTGCGCCCCGACACCGTGGCCATTGCACTCGGTCAGGGTCACACCGCCTACGGCCGCTTTGCCCAGAACATCGGCGTCAACGCGTACGATCTCGTCCCCGCCGGCTGGGATGCAGCCGGCGGCCTCGCCATCGGCAACCTGAAGGCCAAGGTCACGGTCGGCACGGACAACTCGCCGCTGGTCACCACTGAAGGGTCGGCGCGTCAGCACGGCCGTGGCATCGGTCAGGCCATGCCCATCGGCGTGCTGCTCGGCACCGAGCAGGAGAACGACGAACATCATCACGAAATCCCTGGACTTCCGTCGCAGGATTTCAAGAAGGGCTTGCAGTCGCCCGTTGCCGCCGACGCCCAGGGTGAGTTCGCCAACCCCAAGTCGAAGGACACGGGGATGTACGATCCGGAGCACTCGAGCAAGATGGAGAGCCGCCGCTGGGCGATGACCATCGATCTCGCGCGCTGCACGGGCTGCTCGGCATGCGTCACCGCCTGCTACAGCGAAAACAACATCCCCACCGTTGGCGCGCCCTATCAGGGCCGCGCGCTCAGCCCCACCAACTGGGATGAGCGTCCTGGCGCCAACATCATCAAGGGACGCGAGATGGCGTGGATTCGCCTCGAGCGCTACTACGAAGGCAACGACAATACGGAGAACGAGTTCTCTCCGGATTTCGACACGCGCTTCGTGCCCATGATGTGTCAGCATTGCGGCAACGCGCCGTGCGAGCCGGTGTGCCCCGTGTACGCCACGTATCACTCGCCCGACGGCCTCAACGTGCAGGTGTACAACCGCTGCGTCGGCACGCGCTACTGCAGCAACAACTGCCCGTACAAGGTCCGCTACTTCAACTGGTTCGGTTATGGTGAACCGGAGCGTCGCCAGTACGCGTGGCCGGAGCCCATGCACTGGTCGCTCAACCCCGACGTCACCGTGCGTGGCAAGGGCGTCATGGAAAAGTGCACGTTCTGCGTGCAGCGCATCCGTGAAGCCGAGCACCGTGCCAAGGCCGAGGGCCGTGAGGTCAACGCCGACGAGTTCACCACGGCCTGCGCGCAGGCTTGCCCGTCGCGTGCCATCATCTTCGGTGATGCCGCCGACGAGAACTGGACAGTATCGAAGCTCGCGTATGACCGTCGTGCCTACCACGTGTTCGAAGAATTGAACGCGTACACGGCCGTGGTCTATCTCAAGAAGGTCAACTATCCGGCGCCGGCCTCCCCGGCGAAGGCCTGAGGACAGCGCGCATGGCATCCGTCGCACATCCGGTGCGAGAGGGCATTCGTGGGCCGAACATTGCTTCGGCCGACGTCCAGCTCCCCGCAGTCCGTGATTACGAACAGGTCGATCGCGATATCATCGCGACGCTCGGGTTCACCAAGAAGTGGTTCATCGGGTTGGCCCTGGCCATCGTGGCCATGCTCTGCGGCGCTTCCGCGTGGATCTATCAGATCTACTGGGGCCTCGGTCAGGCAGGCTACGAGCCGCCGGTGATGTGGGGTAACTACATCATCACGTTCGTTTTCTGGGTCGGTATCGGTCACGCCGGTACGCTCATCTCGGCCATTCTGTATCTCTTCCGCGCCGGCTTCCGCACGTCGATTTATCGCGCTGCAGAAGCCATGACGGTTTTCGCCGTCATGACGGCAGGTCTCTTCCCGATCATTCACATCGGGCGTCCGTGGAAGTTCTTCTGGCTGATCCCCTATCCGAACTGGCGCCTCCTGTGGCCGAACTTCAAGTCGCCGCTCGTGTGGGACGTCTTCGCCATCTCGACGTACCTCACGATCTCGACCACGTTCCTTTTCATCGGCCTCATTCCTGACTTCGCGGTACTCCGCGACAAGGAAACCAACCCGACGCGCAAGCGGATCTACAGCATCCTCTCGCTCGGCTGGCGTAACAGCGACCGTGAATGGCGTCACTTCGCGAAGGCGTACCTGTTCCTCGCCGCCTTCTCAACGCCGCTCGTGCTCTCTGTGCACTCGGTCGTTTCTTTCGACTTCGCCATGGGGCTCACACCGGGCTGGCACGCTTCCATCTTCCCGCCGTACTTCGTTGCCGGTGCCATCTTCTCCGGTTTCGCCATGGTGTGGACGATCACCATCCCCATGCGCAAGTGGTTCAGGCTCGAGCACTACATCACGCTCAACCACCTCGACGCCACGGCCAAGGTGGTGCTCTTCACCTCCATGGTGGTCGGCTGCGCGTACCTCATCGAGTTCTTCATCGCCTGGTACAGCAGCGTGCGTCCCGAGCAGGAGTTCTTCTGGAACCGCGTGTTCGGTCAGTGGTGGTGGGCCGCGTGGATCATGCTCCTCTGCAACATGGCACTGCCCATGTCGCTCTGGTCGCAGAAGCTGCGCCGGAATCCCACCTGGCTGTTCGTGCTGTCGCTGTTCATCAACCTCGGCATGTGGTTCGAGCGCTTCGTCATCGTGGTGCCGTCGCTGTCGCACGAGTTCGAGCCATGGCAGTGGGGTGGCTACACCCCCAGCTGGATCGACATGGCGTTTCTCGTGGGCTCGTTCGGCTGGTTCTTCATGTGGTTCCTGCTCTTCGTGAAGCAGATGCCCGTGATGGCCATCATGGAGCTCAAGGAAATCGTGACCCCGCGCTTCAAGAACACGCACGGCCACGGAGGGCATCACTGATGCAGGGCGTGCTGGGTGTTTTCCATCACCTCGATTCGACCGTGTCGGCGATCGAGGAGCTCAAGAAGAAGAAGCTGGGCGATGTCACCGTGTACTCGCCCACGATCCGACATGAACTCGACGACGCGATCGCCGGCCCGAACAGCGTAGTGCGTCGCTACACGCTCATCGGCGGCCTGCTTGGCGTGAGCTTCGGCTACTGGATTGCGATCTGGTCGTCCGACTACTGGCCGCTCGTTACCGGCGGCAAGGCGATCGCGTCGTGGATCCCGTACACGATCATCGGCTTCGAGGTCATGGTGCTCGTGGGCTGCCTCGCCACGGTTGCCGGCATGTTCATCAATTCGCGTATCCCCCGGCTGACCACCACGGTCGGCTACGACGACCGCTTCTCCGCCGGTCACTTCGGTGTCTTCATCGAGTGTGACGCGAACAAGGCCTCGCAGGCCGAAGACCTCCTGCGCCACGCCGGTGCGGAGGAGGTGCGGCGTGAAGCCTGAGACTTCCAACCTGATGCCTCCTGCCGTCTCGCGGGTGCTCCGCGCTTCGGTGGCCATCGTGCTCCCCCTGTCGTTCGGGGCCTGCTCGTGGTTCACCGATTTCAAGAACCAGCCCAGCATCGAACCGTGGGAGCCTGTCTCGCAGAACGAGGCCGACTCCCTCACCGCCCCGCGCGGTCAGCCGCAGTACTCCGTGCCCATCCAGGGCACGCAGGTAGCGGCGTGGCAAATCGGCTATCAGCCGCTTATGCCGGTAATCGACAGCTTCACGCCGGTCCCGAACCCCACGGCGGTTTCGCCGACGTCGCTCGAGAACGGCAAGAAGCACTACCAGATCAACTGCGCGGTGTGTCACGGCATGGCCGGCGACGGCAACGGTGGCCTGAAGAAGGTAAATCCGGCCTACGGATTCAGCCCGAGCCTGCTCACCGAGTCCGCCCGCGGGCGCTCCGACGGCTACGTATACGGCATCATCCGCAACGGGCGCGGCATCATGCCCAGCTACAACCGCATCGAAGAACCCGATCGGTGGGATGTGGTGAACTACCTGCGCGCGTTGCAGGGCGCCACGGCCGACACCACGCTCATCGGCTACGCCGGCCAGAACGGCACCACGGTTCCCGGTCCGTCGCTTACGGCGCCCACGCGCCCGGCGCCGTTCCTGAAGCCCACGCAGCAGCCCACCATCGGGTCGCCGAACATCAACTCGGCCACCTACAAGGGCAAGAACGAGAACGACACCATGCGCAAGCTGCACCTCGGCCCGCCGACGGCCGCTGGTGAGGGCAAGGAGAAGCACGAGTGAGCCAGCATTATCACTACCCGTCGCGCGAGGAATTCGCGCGGCGCCTCTCCGGCAAGCCGGTTCCTGCCGGCATCAAGACGGCCGCGCTTATCGCGGCGGTCGTCGGCATCGGCGTGTTTGTCATGGGGCTGTTCACCAACCCCGACCGGGCCTGGCAGTCGGTCCAGTTCAACTGGTCGTACTTCGCCAGCATTTCCACGGCCGGTGTCGCCTTCGCCGCGGTGCAGCGCATCGTCACGGCCCGTTGGTCCCGCCCCATCGTGCGCTTTGCCGAAGGCTTCTACGCCTTCGTGCCCATCGCCTTCGTCATTCTGCTGGCCATCCTGTTCTTCAGCGGCGACAGCATCTTCACCTTCCGCGGCCGTGAAGCCGTGCCGTCGGAAGAGAAGGCCGCCTACCTGAACAACACGTGGTTCCTGCTGCGTGGCGTCTTCTTCTTCGGCGCCATCACCGTGCTCCAGGGCCTGTTCGTCTGGAACTCGGTCAAGATGGACGTGGCAGTACTCCCCGAAGGTGGTGCCAAGTGGGCGGCCGGTCTTCGCGCCAAGATGCGTGCTGGCTGGAGCGGCGACGAACGTCGCGAGCTGCACACGCAGCACAGCACGCAGGGCAAGCTGGGCGTGGCGGTCCCCATCGCCTTCGTGGTGGGGTGGTGCTTCATGGCGTGGGATTACTCCATGACCATCTCGCTCCACTTCCAGCAGACGATGTACGCCTGGATCGTGTTCATGACCGGTTGGGTCAACATGATCATGCTGCTCTCGCTCGTAACCATGTGGTGGCGCAACCACCTCGGCGCGAAGGACATCGTCACCATGGATCAGCTGTGGGACCTGGGCAAGCTCGGCTTCGCCTTCACGGCGTTCGTGGGCTACATCAGCTTCTCGCAGTACCTGGTCATCTGGTACGGCAACATGCCGGAAGAAACCCACTTCTATCGCCTGCGGCTGTCGGGCGTGTGGAAGCAGGTCACGCAGCTCATCCCGATCTTCGGCTTTGTGCTGCCGTTCTTCGGGCTCATCTCGAAGGCTGCCAAGATGTACCTGCCCACCTTCATGCTCTTCGCGGTGTGCAGCCTCATCGGTGTGTATCTCCATCGCTACATCGAGATCTATCCGAGCATCTACGGCGAGGCCACGAGCCTGCCGTTCGGTCTCCAGGAAATCGGCACCACCATCGGCTTCATCGGCCTCTGGGCATTCAGCTACTTCAGCTTCATGGATGCCTTCCCGGTCATGCGCGTGTTCATGATGACCACGCCGTTCAAGGATGAAGTGCAGGTGCCGGTCGACGTGAAGACCATGGAACCGCTGCCCGCGCACGAATAACCGCTGCGGTGGGAACATCAAACGGGGCGGACACTACACGGTGTCCGCCCCGCATCGACCGCCGACGGGGTGAACCCCGGAATCGCACCACGTCGCGTGTCTCTCGACACCACGGGCGCATGCTGTACATCCAGCCCCACGCTCGCCGAACGTCCCACCCGGCGTACGAACTCGTAGCCCCAGCCGAGCATCACGGCCTGCTGTCCGTAGCGTATGGCCGGCGCATCGGCGCAGCAACGCAGGCCGGTGTCGTGCAGGTAGGCGTACCCGGCCCCGAATCTCCAGCCGCTGAGGCTATCGGTGTGTAGCGAAATTTGGGCAAGCCACGCGGTCTTTCCATCGTAGGTCGATTGGCGGCCCGGTACGCCGCCCACCGCCACGCCCGCCGAGAACTCGACTCCCTGAGCGGCAAGAGTCGTGGGCGCCACGCCTACGACCAGCGCGCGCGCCACGAACCGGCGCACGCGCGCCAACAACGGACTGGTGCACTGAATCATGATCACTCCCAAGTGGAAAGGCAGTTTCGCGCATTGCGCGACAGGTTGACCGCAAACAATCAATTCGACGAATCGGCCTGGCACGATACGTCGGCCGACGTTTCACCCACTTGTGTTCATACTCGCCTCGAGCGCGGCTACGCGCTTGATGACCGGGACCACACTGTCGGGATTGAGGGAGATCGAATCGATGCCGGCTCGCACGAGAAACTCGGCAAACTCTGCGTGATCGCTTGGCGCCTGCCCGCAGATGCCCACCTTGCAGCCAACGGCATGGGCGTCGGCAATGAGACGCTCGATTGAGCGCAGCACGGCTGGATTTCGTTCGTCGAACAACTTGGCCAGCAGTGCGTTGTCGCGGTCTACACCAAGCGTGAGCTGCGTCAGGTCGTTGCTGCCAATGCTGAACCCGTCGAAGCGTGTACCAAACTCACGGGCCAGCAGCACGTTGCTGGGAATCTCGGCCATCACGTACACCTCGAGCCCAGCCTTTCCCCGCTCGAGGCCGTGTGACGCCATCTCGGTCAGTACCCTGTCCGCTTCCTCGAGCGTTCGGCAGAACGGGATCATCACGATCACGTTGCGAAGTCCCATCGTTTCGCGCACCCGACGAATGGCTTGGCACTCGAGGCCGAACCCTTCGCGGTAGCGATCGTCGTAATAGCGCGATGCGCCGCGGAAGCCAATCATGGGGTTCTCCTCGTGTGGCTCGAAGGTACGGCCACCAAGCAACCCCGCGTACTCGTTCGTCTTGAAGTCGCTGAAACGCACGATCACGGGGTCGGGCCACCGCGACGCGGCAATCACCGCAATACCCGATGCCATGCGTTCCACGAAGAACTCGGCCGGCGACGCAAAGCCGGCGGTCAATGTGCGCACGGCCTCACGGTCGTTCTCGTCGAGCAGTTCGGGGTGCAGCAACGCCATGGGATGCGCCTTCGCCATGTGCTCGATCACGAACTCAATGCGTGCCAATCCAATGCCGCGCACCGGCAGCCGCCACCAGCGCATGGCCATCGCCGGGTCAGCCACATTCAGCATGATGGCCGTGTGCGTCTCCGGTAGGGCGGTGAGATCGACGCGCGCTTCCTGATACGGCATGGCACCGTCGTACACCGCGCCTACCGGCCCCTCGGCGCAACACACCGTGACCGTTCGATCGGCGAGCACAGCGGTGCCGTTGCCGGTGCCCACAATGGCGGCAATGCCGAGCTCGCGGCTTACGATGGCCGCGTGACTGGTGCGCCCGCCAGTGTCGGTAACGATGGCCGACGCGCGCTTCATCACTGGCACCCAATCGGGATCGGTCTGGTGCGCCACCAGAATGCCACCGTCTTCGAAGCGCGCCGCGTCGCGCATGCTCTCGAGTACGAACACTTTGCCTGCGGCAATGCGCTGACCTACGGCAACACCACGAACCAGCACCTGCCCGGTGCCTTCGAGGGAGAACGTGCTCACGTCGGTGGCGCTTTCGTGCGAGCGGACTGTTTCGGGACGCGCCTGCACGATGTGCAGCGCGCCCGTTTCTCCATCCTTCGCCCACTCGATGTCCATGGGCCGCGCGTAGTGCTGTTCAATGCGGGTGCACCATCGTGCGAGAAGCAGCACGTCGTCATCGGTGAGACAGCGTACTGCACGCTCCTCGGCCGTGGTGTCCACATTCACGGGGTGATGATCTGCCCCCAGAATCATTTTCACCTGCTTGAGTCCGGTGAGATGATCGAGGATGGGACGCACCGCACGTTCACCCAGGAGCGGTTTGAAGACGCGCCATTCGTCGGGGTTCACGGTGCCTTTCACGACATTTTCGCCGAGGCCCCAGGCGCCGCTGATCATCACCACCGAACGGAATCCCGTTTCGGTGTCGAGCGTGAACGCCACCCCGGCGGCCCCGCGGTCACTGCGTACCATCTGTTGCACCCCTACCGACAGGGCAATGACGGCGTGTTGCATGCCGTGCAGCTCTCGATAGGCAATCGCCCGATCGGTGAAAAGCGAGGCGAAACACCGAACGACCGCGTCGCAGAGCGCCTGTTCGCCCACCACGTTGAGATAGCTCTCCTGCTGCCCCGCGAAGCTGGCATCGGGAAGGTCTTCGGCCGTGGCGGAACTGCGCACGGCCACCGCTGGTGAGGACGTACCCAGGCGGAGTCCCAGATCGTGGTATCGCGCAATGATGTCGTCCTGCAATTCCGGCGGCAGTTTCGCCGCCAGAAACGCTGCACGTATGGCACCCCCGGCCTCGGCCAGCGCTTGTGCGGCGCGTGGCATCTCACGCGTCAGCACGGCATCGAGGCCGTTGAAAGCAACAAAGCGCCGGTAGGCTTCGGTGGTGAGTGCGAAGCCGTCTGGCACGCTGATACCGAGTGCGCTGAGGTTCTGACGCATCTCGCCAAGCGAGGCGTTCTTGCCACCCACCAGCGCGACATCGTGGCGCGTGAACTCTTCGAACCAACCGGACAGTGCAGGGGTGCGCATGGACCAGCCCTCCTGAGTGATCGCCGCCCCGCGCGGGACGTCATTAATGCCGAAGCGGGGCGCTCACCGCGATCATGGGGGTAGATTTCAGCGAGCGGAATAGGGGATGTCCCGCGGTCGGCAGATCGGAAGAGCACACGTCTGAAC
>ERZ1645185.113-NODE-113-length-34676-cov-8.447099_pt1 | contig 34676 bp, 32 predicted proteins | sample MGYA00575351_ERZ1645185 | MGnify/ENA primary metagenome ERZ1645185 (study PRJEB40838, sample SAMN11284767) | freshwater sediment metagenome | isolation source: river sediment | host: Sediment | place: India: Jana village, Kanpur | collected 2015-12-17 ... | reverse complement strand
CGCCGACATTCGCCTTGTAAGGGCGACGCTCTACCAACTGAGCTAAGCACCCGCAAAGCCCGTTAGTTTATAGCATCTTTCAAACCTTTGCCAGCCCTGAACTTGGGAACCTTTGCAGCCTTGATTTTAATGGAAGCGCCTGTGCGGGGATTTCGGCCGATACGCGCGGCACGCTTGCTTACGTAAAAAGTACCGAAGCCCACAATCGAAATGTTGTCACCCTTTTTAAGAGATTTCTTCATTGCGTCAACAGTTGCATCCAGTGCACGGCCGGCTGCTGCCTTGGAGATATCCGCTGATTCAGCGATGGCATCAATCAATTCGGATTTGTTCATGTGTTGCCCCCTTTCAATGCTGCAAGCAGGAAAACCCTGTGGCCGATTTATAACAATCGCCAAAACCATGTGTCAAGCTGTTTTCCGGGCAACGCTAGAAATTCTGGTCGTCAATAAAAATTCCGCCCTGAGGCGGAATTTTTACTCCCTGAAACACCTGCAAATTAATGCTTTACGGCAGGCTGCACCACTGCATCGGCAGGCGGAACAGATTCTTCAGCCACCTCGTCAACCAGCGGTTCGGGCTGGCGTTCGAGCGCGATTTGCAACACCTGGTCAATCCATTTGACAGGATGAATATCCAAACGGTTTTTGATGTTATCCGGAATATCGGTCAGATCCTTGACGTTTTCCTCTGGAATCATCACCAGCTTGATGCCTCCGCGGTGAGCAGCGAGCAATTTCTCTTTCAATCCGCCGATCGGCAGAACTTCACCTCGTAGCGTAATTTCTCCCGTCATGGCCACATCACAGCGCACGGGAATCCCCGTCAGCACGGACACCATGGCTGTGCAGATCGCAATACCCGCGCTTGGGCCATCCTTTGGCGTGGCGCCCTCTGGCATGTGAATATGCAGATCATGCTTCTCGTGGAAGTTTTCCGAGATGCCCAGTTGGCGTGCGCGTGAGCGCACCACCGACATGGCCGCCTGGATCGACTCCTGCATCACTTCTCCAAGCTTGCCCGTCGTCGTCATCTTGCCCTTGCCAGGGAACTTGACTGCTTCAATGGTCAGCAATTCGCCACCCACTTCCGTCCAGGCCAACCCCGTCACCTGACCAACCTGATTGTTCTTTTCCGCGATCCCATAAGTAAAGCGGCGTACGCCAACATACTTGTCAAGATTGCGCGATGTAACTGACAGCTTGCTCTTCTGCTTTTTGAGCAGCAATTGCTTGACTGCCTTGCGGCAGATTTTGGAAATCTCGCGGTCCAGGCTGCGCACGCCAGCTTCACGCGTGTAGTAGCGGACAAGATCGCGCAAGGCAGACTCCGCGATGGCGAACTCGCTATCCTTCAAGCCGTTGGCCTTCATCTGCTTCTGAACCAGATAGCGCTGGGCGATGTTGATCTTTTCATCTTCCGTGTAGCCGGAGAGACGAATCACTTCCATGCGGTCAAGCAAAGGCGCTGGAATATTCATCGTGTTGGCGGTTGCCACGAACATGACATCCGACAAGTCGTACTCCACTTCGACATAGTGGTCCTGGAAGGTATGGTTCTGCTCGGGATCGAGCACTTCCAGCAGCGCGGATGACGGGTCTCCCCGGTAATCCATGCCCATCTTGTCCACTTCGTCGAGGAGGAACAAGGGATTCCGCACCGCCACCTTCGTCAGGCTTTGCAGGATTTTGCCAGGCATGGAGCCGATATACGTGCGGCGGTGGCCACGAATTTCGGCCTCATCACGCACGCCACCCAAGGCCATGCGCACAAATTTCCGATTGGTTGCACGCGCGATGGACTGGCCCAATGAAGTCTTGCCTACCCCTGGCGGGCCAACCAGACAAAGAATCGGCGCTTTTACCTTGTCAACGCGTTGTTGAACAGCAAGATACTCAAGGATGCGTTCCTTGACCTTTTCAAGACCATAGTGATCTTCGTCAAGAACTTTCTCGGCCTTGCCCAGATCCTTGCTGATCTTGGTTTTCTTTTTCCAGGGCAGATTAGTCAGCGTTTCAATATAACCACGCACGACAGTAGCTTCCGCTGACATGGGCGACATCATGCGAAGCTTCTTCAACTCTGCTTCAGCCTTGGCAACGGCCTCCTTCGACATGCCCGCTTCCTTGACACGGCGCTCAAGCTCTTCGAGTTCAGCACCTTCCTCGATGTCGCCGAGTTCCTTCTGGATCGCCTTGACCTGTTCGTTCAGGTAATACTCGCGCTGGGATTTTTCCATCTGACGCTTGACCCGGCCGCGGATGCGCTTTTCCACCTGGAGAATATCAATCTCCGCTTCCAGCAGCCCCATCAAGTGTTCAAGGCGTTTGGAAACGGAAATCATTTCCAGGATTTCCTGCTTCTGCTCAAGCTTCAAGGGCAGATGCGCAACGATGGTATCCGCCAGCCTGCCGCCTTCATCAATGCCGGAAAGTGATGTCAGGATTTCAGGCGGAATTTTCTTGTTAAGTTTGACGTACTGATCAAACTGCGCCATCAACGCGCGGCGCATGGCCTCGATTTCCGTGTCATCCTTGCCATCCATCGCGACAAGTTCGGCGGATGCGGCAAGATGTGTTTCCTCATCGGTCACTTCCAGCACACGCGCACGCTGATTGCCCTCGACCAGAACTTTTACTGTGCCATCCGGAAGCTTCAGCATTTGCAGCACGGTTGCCATGCTGCCCGTGTCATAAAGGTCAGTTGTGGCAGGTTCATCCTGGGCAGCGGATTTCTGCGCAACCAGCAGGATATGCTTTCCGCTTTCCATGGATGTTTCGAGTGCCTTGATGGATTTTGGCCGTCCGACAAAAAGCGGGATGACCATGTGCGGGAACACCACCACATCGCGCAAAGGCAACAAGGGCAGTTGGACAATTTCGCCGCTATCTGAAGTACTCATAATTTAGCCTTTATCAATAATTTTCATCCGCGCTCCGCACGCGGATTAATACAGGATAGAAACATGTGGCCAGCTTCAAAAACATCAAGGGGCGCAAGAGAAATTTCCCTGACGCCCCTTTATGTTTTTATGATCCCGCCGCAGCCGGCTCTGCCGGTTGATCGGAATAAATCATCAAAGGCGGCCCGTCACCTGTTATCAGGGATTCATCAACCACCACCTTGGTCACGTTCTGCAAGGAAGGCAGATCAAACATGGTGTCGAGCAATGAATGCTCGATTATCGAACGCAACCCCCGGGCACCTGTCCGACGTTCCAGCGCCTTTTTTGCAATCGCATTCAGCGCTCCCTCCCGGAACTCCAGCTCTACACCTTCCATCTTGAAAAGCTTGGCGAACTGTTTGGTCAAAGCATTCTTGGGTTCGGTCAGTATTTCGATCAGTGCCGCTTCATCAAGTTCGTCCAGCACGGCTACCACCGGCAAGCGCCCAACAAACTCGGGAATCAGGCCGTATTTGATCAGATCTTCCGGTTCGACAGTGTGCAAAAGCTCCATGTCGCGCTTTTTCTCATCCACGCTTTTTACTTTTGCGCCGAAGCCGATGCCGCCCTTTTCCGAGCGGTTTCGAATCACTTTTTCCAGACCGCCAAAGGCACCACCGCAAACAAACAGGATATTGGTCGTATCGACCTGAACAAACTCCTGGTTCGGATGCTTGCGTCCACCCTGTGGGGGAACAGATGCTGTTGTGCCTTCAATCAGTTTCAGCAAAGCCTGCTGAACACCTTCACCCGACACATCACGGGTAATCGAAGGGTTATCCGCCTTGCGGGAAATCTTGTCGATTTCGTCAATGTAAACAATACCATGCTTGGCCTTTTCCACATCGTAATCGCACTTTTGCAGCAGTTTCTGGATGATGTTCTCGACATCCTCGCCGACATAACCTGCTTCGGTGAGTGTCGTGGCATCCGCGATCACGAAAGGCACATTCAGCAAGCGTGCCAGTGTCTGGGCAAGCAGGGTTTTACCTGAACCCGTAGGTCCAATGAGAAGAATATTGCTTTTCGCCAGTTCAACTTCATCCGGCTTGCCCTGACTGGAGCGTAACCGCTTGTAGTGGTTGTATACGGCGACTGAAAGCGCTTTCTTGGCTTGACCTTGGCCAATTACGTACTGGTCAAGAATGCCGCGGATCTCATGTGGCGTGGGCAGGTCGGAAGAACCCTTGGTCGCCTGGTTTTGCTGAATTTCCTCGCGGATGATGTCGTTGCAAAGCTCAACGCACTCATCGCAAATGAAGACCGATGGGCCGGCAATCAGCTTGCGCACCTCGTGCTGGCTCTTTCCACAGAAGGAGCAGTAAAGCAGCTTGTCGTTTGCGCCCTTGTCCGACATTACGTTCTCCTGTTAGGCAGCGGCCTGTTCGCGATTTTCCAGCACCTTGTCAACCAGCCCGTAAGCCACAGCCTGCTCGGCGCTCATGAAATTATCGCGATCGGTATCCCGCTCAATCACATCCATGGACTGACCTGTATGCTTGGAAAGCATGCCATTCAGTTTGTCCTTCAAATACAGGATTTCCTTGGCATGAATTTCGATATCGGATGCCTGGCCCTGAAATCCGCCCAAAGGTTGATGAATCATGACACGCGAATTAGGCAGGCAATAGCGCTTGCCTTTTGCCCCGGCAGTCAACAGGAAGGCGCCCATGCTGGCTGCCTGACCAACACAAAGCGTGGATACATCAGGCTTGATGAATTGCATGGTGTCGTAGATCGCCAACCCGGCAGAAACAGACCCGCCCGGCGAGTTGATGTAAAAATAGATGTCCTTATCCGGATTCTCGGACTCAAGGAACAAAAGCTGGGCAACAATCAGGTTGGCCGTGGCATCGTTGACAGGTCCGACGAGAAACACGACACGCTCGCGTAGCAAACGAGAATAAATATCATATGCCCGTTCCCCGCGGCCGCTTTGCTCGATAACCATCGGGATGAGCCCCAGTCCCTGAGGCTCGATATACTTTCCCATCATCCGGCACGTCCCATCAGTTCATCAAATTTAGTCGGCAGATCATCAACCTTCACCTGGCCGACAACCCATGCTACCACATTATCTTCGAGCGCCAAGGCCTCAACTTCCTGGAGCCTCTGCGCATCCTGGTAGTACCAATGCACCACCTCCTGCGGGTCCTCATAGCTTTGCGCATACTCGTCTATCAGTGCGCGCACCTGCTCAGGCTTTGAACCCAAACCATGCGTCTCAACAACCTGAGCAAGAATCAGGCCCAAACGCACCCTTCGCTCCGCCTGGTCTTTAAACATATCGGCAGAAAGCGGCATTTCTTTCGCCTTTCCGCCACGAGATTCAATATCCGCGCGCATCATGTTTTGCAGCCGCTCGATTTCCAGACCTACCAGAGATTTGGGAAGTTCCAGTTCAGCGTTCGCCAGCAGGATTTCCATGACACCTTCTTTGACACGCGACTGCACCCGGCGTTTGGTCTCCCGCTCTAGGTTTGCCTTGATTTCATCGCGCAACTTGGAGATGTCGCCATCTTCGATCCCCAGGGACTTGGCAAACTCGGCATCCACTTCCGGCAGCTTGGGTGCTTTAACTTCTTTCATGGCTACTTCAAAATGGACAGCTTTCCCTGCCAGATGAGCGGCCTGGTAGTTCGCCGGGAAGGTCATGTCAAACCCCTTACTTTGCCCGGCAGACAGCCCCTCCAGATTGTCCTCGAACGCCTTCAATAAACGGCCTTCTCCAACCACCGTTACGAAATCGTTCGCCTCGCCACCTTCAAAGGGCTGCCCATCCAGACTTCCCTTGAAATCAAAACGGGCCAGATCGCCATTTTTCGCGGCACGATCCACCGTCTCAAATTCCCTGCGCTGCTTGCGCAGGATTTCCAGCGTGGCATCAACATCTGCGTCTCCAACCGTGACAACCGGTCGCTTGAGTGACGCACCGCCAAGCTCGCCCAGCTTGACATCAGGGTAAACCTCGAAGGTCGCCGAAAAGCGAATCTCCGCCTGCCCGGCACCCGCCTCGCCAGGCTCTGATGCCGTGGGCTCGAATCGCGGCATGCCCGCAATTCTCAACTGATGTGCCGCAACTGCTTCGCTGAAGCTTCTTTGCAAAGACTCGCCCAGCACTTCCTGACGGACGCCAGGGCCATGCTGCTTATTGACGACATTGAGCGGCACTTTGCCCGGCCTGAAACCAGGTGCTTTTACATTCTTTGCAAGTCGCTTTAACCGATTCTGCACTTCCGCTTCGATTGCAGAAATGGAAACGGCTAAATCAATCCGGCGCTCCAATGAGCCGATCACTTCAAGGTTGGATTGCATGGGACACTTTCTGTCAGATAAACAAATAATAAGGTGGTGCGAAAGGGGGGACTCGAACCCCCACGCCGCGAGGCGCTGGAACCTAAATCCAGTGCGTCTACCAATTCCGCCACTTTCGCGGCCGCAGCCGGTTTAATCTAATTTCCAAACCAATAATAGTAATATAATCAATGCCCTGCTGTCAGCCAGATTCTCGCCCCCAAGGGCTAAGCCCTTCATTCCTTTCCGGTTTTTATCCTGTGTCGATTGATCATTACGAAAACTTTCCGGTTGCATCCCATGCCTTGCCGGCGAGGTTGCGCCATCCAGTAATAGCCATTTACGCATTTGCGCGGGCTGCGGATGATCTGGCGGATGAGGGAACAGCTCCTCCCGAAGAGCGTATCGCGGCACTGAATGATTTCGAGTCCCGGCTGGACCGGATCGAACGGGGAGAAACCCCCGATGACAAGTTGTTCAAGGAATTGGCCCAGGTTATTCGTGATCACCAGCTTTCACTTCAGCCTTTTCGGGATTTGCTCTCCGCCTTCAAGCAGGATGCGGTGAAAACCCGCTACGCCGATTTCAGCGAAGTCATGGATTACTGCAGACGCTCGGCCAATCCGGTTGGTCGCCTGCTGATGGCCTTGTTCAAGGACGACACGCCTCGCCATCTCGCCTACTCGGATGGTTTATGCGCAAGCCTGCAGATCATCAATTTCCTGCAGGATGTGGCCATTGACTATCGCAAGGGACGCATCTATCTGCCCCAGGACGAACTTGCCAAGGCGGGGTTATCGGACAGCCTGCTGGGCAGGTTGACAGGTCAAACTTTGCCCAGCTCCGCTCCATCGCCTGAAGCCCCGCTAAAACTGGGCGGCATCCCTGTGATTTCCACGGTTTCCAGCCCGGAAGATCGCTGGCGCCAGTTCATGCTTGGCCAGATCAAGCGTGTGCATAAAATGCTCCAGGCCAGCGCGCCGCTGGGGCTGGCATTGAAAGGCCGAGCTGGATTCGAGGCCCGGATGATCATTGCCGGAGGCGATCGCATCCTGCACAAGCTCTACCTCGATCCTCTTGCCCCCCTCAAGCGCCGTGTCAGATTGAATCCCTGGGACTGGCTCATCATGTTCTTCAGGGCGTTGCTAAAAAGATAAATCAGGCTATATGAATCCAAACGAATATTGCCGCGAAAAGGCTGCCGCCAGCGGATCCAGTTTCTATTACAGCTTCCGTGTCCTGAAGCCGGCCACCCGCGACGCAATTACCGCGTTTTACGCTTTATGCCGCGAACTAGATGATGTTGTGGACGAATGCAGCGACACCAATGTTGCCCGTCTCAAACTTGCCTGGTGGCGGAACGAGATCGGCAATCTTTACCATGGTGAGCCACGCCATCCGGTTACCCAGGCCATGCATGGATCCATCGCATCACAAACCATTTCCCGCGAATGGCTGGAAGAAATTGTCGACGGAATGGAAATGGATCTCGACCAGCATCGTTATCCGGATTACAAAACCCTGTCGTTGTATTGCCATCGCGCCGCGGGCATCGTGGGACAGGCCGCGGCGGCGATATTCGGCTACCGCAACCACGAAACGCTGAAATATGCCCATGAGCTCGGATTGGCATTTCAACTGACCAACATCATCCGTGATGTGGGAGAGGATGCCATGCGCGGCAGAATTTACCTGCCGCAGAATGAACTGGATCAATTCAAGGTCACGCCGCCAGAAATTCTTCAACGCCAATATAGCGAGCGATTTCAGGCACTCATGCAGTTTCAGTATGAACGCGCCGTGCAGGCTTATGAACGCGCCCTGACTTGGCTGCCAAGCGAAGACCGAAAATCGCAACGGGCGGGCCTGGCCATGGCCGCCATTTATCGCGCGCTGCTGGAAGAAATCCGGCGCGACAACTTCCGCGTGCTGGATCAGAAAATTTCCCTGCCACCGGTACGCAAATTCTGGCTTGCGTGGAAAGCCGCCACCTTCGCATGAAGCGAAGCGGAACAAAACAAAATATCGGCATCATTGGTGCCGGCTGGTCAGGACTGGCCGCTGCAATTGAACTCACCCTGGCCGGAAACAAGGTCACTGTCTACGAATCCGCCAAAATCGCGGGCGGACGCGCGCGCCGGGTTGAAACAGAACATGGCGTATTCGACAACGGCCAGCATGTGCTGATTGGCGCCTATTTCGAAACCTTGCGATTGATGGAAACCGTGTCGCCTGGCAGTTCGTCAACCGGATTTCTGCGCATTCCACTAACACTGGATTATCCGGACGGCGTCATGTTGCGCGCACCGCAACTTCCCGCCCCGCTTCATCTTGCGGCAGCATTACTTCTTGCTCGCGGATTTTCGCTGGCCGAGAAAATGGCCGCGATAAATTTCATCCGTGGCTTACAAAAAGTAGCTTTCAAGACGGGCTTTCCGGACAGCGTAGCCGATGCAATAGCCGGCCAACCGGAAAAAGTTCGCCGTTTCCTGTGGGAACCGCTGTGCGTTGCCGCGCTGAATACGCCTGTCAGGCTTGCTTCATTCAAGGTCTTCGCACGAGTGCTCGGGGATTCATTGACCGGAAGCCCGTCGAACAGTGATTTTCTGATCCCCAGGCAAGATTTAACTTCGCTGTTCCCGAATCCCGCCATGAACTGGATACAACGCCATGGGGGAACAATAAAAATGCAACATCGGATCAGTGCATTGAAATTCGAAAATGCTTGCTGGAAAGCAAGCTGGGAGTCAGATGAAGCGTTGCATGATGCAATTATTATTGCCACCTCTCCAACTCATGCTGCATCCCTGCTTGGTTTATTACCCGATTGCCAGTCGCTCGCCCTTCAACTGGATGATATTAACTACCAGCCCATTGTCACGGTTTATGCTGAATATCCAGTCACACTGCCCCTCCGCACACCTTTGACAGGCTGGATCGATCCCGTCCCGCTGTTCATTTTTGATCTGAACGCCACGCTCGGCAGAAAGGGAATGGTCGCCGTGGTTGCCAGCGCGGAGGGGCCACATCTGGATTGGGATGACGACCGCTGGCTTGCTGAAATCCACACCCGACTGGAACAGGTGCTGGGACCGCTACCAACCGCGAAGTTCATCAAACGGATTTCCGAGAAGCGCGCAACATTCAGCTGTGGGCCAAAGATCGTGCGTCCGCCACACACGACGCCCTGCAAAGGCTTGTATCTGGCTGGCGACTACGTGGATGGACCCTATCCCTCCACCCTCGAAGGGGCGGTCCGAAGCGGCGTACAATGCGCACAACTGCTGATACGACATCATGAATCCGAACTACCAAACCCAACCTGACAGTCTCAAGGGTCGTGTCATCCTGGTGACCGGCGCAGGCAGCGGACTTGGCCGCGAGGCAGCAATCGCCTACGCGCGTCACGGCGCAACCGTGGCGCTGCTTGGGCGTAACGAAAATAAGCTGGATGCCATCTATGATGAAATTCTTGCCATCGGAGGCCCCGAACCCGCCATGTTTCCCTTTGATCTTGAGGCAGCGGATGATTCAGGATTCGAGCGGCTGGCCGGAACAATTTCCTACCATCTCAAGCGGCTCGATGGAATCCTGCACAGCGCCGCAACCTTCTTCTCGCTGACGCCGCTTAATCAGCAAACCCTGGCGCAGTGGAATTGCTTGCTGAAAGTCAATCTGGCCGCTCCATTTGCGCTGACCCGCGCCTGCCTGCCCATGCTGGAAGCCTCGCCCGATGCATCCGTTATATTTACCGGAGAAACTCACGGCCAGAAACCCGCGGCTTACTGGGGAGGCTATGCCGTTTCCAAATCCGGGCTGGAAGCGCTCACCACGATTTTCAGCCAGGAACTGGAACGCCTGCCAAACATCCGGATCAATACGCTAATTCCCGGGCCGGTCAATTCTCCCCTGCGCCGCAAGACCCACCCAGGAGAAGACCCGGGCAGCCTGCCTCAACCCGCCGATCTTTTACCCTGGTACCTTTGGCTAATGGGCCCGGACAGCCCTGATGTACGTGGCAAGACAATTGAATGCACACCTTGATGACGCGATGAGAATCGGCCGCTTCGACATACTGGAAAAGCTCGGCGAAGGCGCCATGGGCACAGTGTACCGCGCGCTTGATCCACTGATTGAACGCGCGGTTGCCATCAAGACCATTCCCCTCAATCTGCCCGAAGAGGAAAAGCGACTGTTCGAGGACCGCTTTCTGCGTGAAGCCAAAAGCGCCGGTAAACTGTCGCATCCCAACATTGTCACCATCTATGACGTCGGCGAAACGGACGATTTTGCCTACATCGCCATGGAATATCTCGACGGGCCATCGCTCCGCGAAATCCTTCGCGAACATGGCCCGCTACCTTTTGAACTGGCGCTTGATACCGCACTGCAGATGGCCGATGCGCTTGCCTTCGCGCACGATCATGGCATCGTTCACCGCGACATCAAGCCGCCCAATGTCCTCGTTGACAACAAGCGTGGAACGGTCAAGCTGACCGACTTTGGCATTGCGCATTTGATGAGTAACACGGAAACACGCGCGGGCATGCTGCTGGGTTCTCCGCGCTACATGTCCCCGGAGCAGGTGCAAGGGCAACCCGTGGATGGCCGCTCGGATATTTTTTCCCTTGGTGTTGTCCTGTATGAAATGCTCGTCGGGCGTCCGCCGTTTGGCGGAGAAGAATTGCATGGCATCCTGTTCAGAATTGTCAACGAGCCTGTCACACTCGTCTCGCAGACAAGAAGGGATATCCCGGCCGGCGTGGACGAAATACTCTCGCGCTGTCTGGCCAAAAGACCCGAGAACCGTTATTCGAATGCCCACGACCTGGCACATGACCTCAATACGCTGCTGCATCCACAACCAACTAAGAGCTCGGAACTGCCGGTCAATCCGCCATTATCCCGGACGCTAAAGGCAGTCGCATTTGGAATGCCTGTTCTGATTGCGCTTGTTCTGGCCATAGGCATGATCGTGACAACCTTTGTGCTGGAAAGAAATCAGGCGCTGCCAGAGTCTGCAACCAAAACGCCATCCATCCAGACCCCACAGCTTGTCACGATCACAAAATCCCTCACCTCGGCTAAAAGTGAGAAAGATCCACAAGTTCAACCTGGGAACAACAAAAAGTCGTCACCGAATGAGGATTTTTTCCTGGAAGAACTGGACAAGAAGCTGGCACAGCTCAAGGTCAGACGCACTGAATTATTATCGTCCTATACAGAACTGCATCCGGATGTTGTCATGACAGACCGGGAAATAGCGCAGCTTGAGGACGAAAGACGCCAGCACCAAAAACGCAAAAAGCGTCAGAACAACTGATTCAGCGCCTCGTCCAGCCTGCTGACCGGCACAACCTCCATCCCGGTGATTTTTTGTTTGGGCTGATTTGCGGCTGGAATGATGGCCTGCGTGAAGCCGAGTTTTGCCGCCTCCTTCAATCTTTCCTGGCCGCGCTGCACCGGACGGATCTCACCTGCCAGTCCCACCTCGCCAAAGATGATTATTTTATCTTTCACCGGCTTGCTTTTAAGCGAGGAGACAATCGCCGCAAGCACCGCCAGATCCGCCGCGGGTTCGGCAATTTTGACGCCACCCACCGCATTGATGAAAACATCTTGATCGAAACAGGCCACTCCTGCATGCCGGTGAAGCACTGCAAGTAGCATCGCCAGCCGGTTGCTTTCCAGGCCAACCGACAGCCGCCTGGGATTCGAGGCGTGCGCGCTATCCACCAGCGCCTGGATTTCCACCAGCAAAGGCCGGCTGCCCTCTTGCGTCACCACCACACAGGTACCCGGCACAGGCTGACCGTGGCGCGACAGAAACATCGCGGAAGGATTGGAAACGTTCTTCAGGCCCGTTTCAGTCATGGCGAACACACCCAGTTCATTCACAGCGCCGAAGCGGTTTTTAAAGGCGCGGACCAGCCGGAAAGATGACCCCGTATCGCCTTCGAAATACAGTACCGTGTCCACCATGTGCTCCAGCACACGCGGGCCGGCCAGAGCCCCTTCCTTGGTGACATGGCCGACCAGAAACAGACTGGTGCCGGCTCGCTTGGCATAGCGCGTCAGTTGAGCGGCGCATTCACGCACCTGCGCCACCGATCCGGGCGCGGACTGCAAAGCGTCGGAGAAAACAGTCTGAATCGAGTCTATGACCGCGACACTAGGCTGCCTTTCTTCCAGCACGGAAAGAATCTTCTCCAGCTGAATTTCAGCCAGCAGCGGCAAATCAGCCGCCTTGAGATTCAGCCGTTTCGCGCGCAGCGCCACCTGCTGCGCGGATTCCTCTCCGCTCACATACAAAGCCGGGAGTTCCTGGGACAGGTGCGCCAGCGCCTGCAGCAATAACGTGGATTTTCCTATGCCCGGGTCACCCCCAATCAGCACCACGCCGCCTTTGACAATGCCGCCGCCCAGCACCCGGTCAAGTTCAGTAATTCCCGTGGCGATGCGCTCATCTTCGACTGCTTCCACCTCGGACAGGCATTTGACTTCGCTCACTGTCGCCAGCGACTGGAAACGCGACAATGTCGGCTTTTCGGTGATAGTTTCCACCATCGAATTCCACTGGCCGCAGCCAGGACACTGGCCTTGCCATTTGGGCGCCGTCGCGCCACATTCCGTGCAGGTAAATACAGTTTTTTGCTTGGCCATCGATCAGATTTGAAGAATTTATACTATGTTGTTAGAAGCAATTCGCCACCGAACGTGGTCATTTGTACATTCAGGTTTTAAAACTCCCAAGGAGTCAGCCATGCGCAACACGTCCTTTTTACCTGCTTTGTTAATGATACTGCCACTCGCCGCCACTGCTTCTGGCGAAGTTGTTTACGAAAAGCATTGCGCGCAATGCCACTCAAAGGGAGATGTCAATGTTCCACAGATCGGTTCTCTTGAACAATGGAAGTTCCGCTCTGGTTACGGTCCCAAGTCCCTCTTGTACAGCGTCAAGAACGGGCACAACATCATGCCCTCTCATGGAGACGTGTTGAAAGACGAGGACATGGCTGCCGCGATCGACTATATCGTAAGCAAATCTGGCGGCTGGGCCAAAAAATGAATCAGGCGGGGAAAACACCCGTGGAAAGATAGCGGTCACCGCGGTCGCAGACGATGGAAACGATCACCGCGTTTTCAACTTCCCTGGAAAGCTTGAGCGCCGCGAACAATGCCCCGCCAGAAGAAATGCCGGCAAAAATCCCTTCCTCCCGGGCCAGCCGCCGGGTAGTTTCTTCGGCGTCAGCCTGCCCCACGTCAATCATGCGGTCGACCCGGCTGAAATCGCAGATGCCGGGCAAGTATGCCTTGGGCCATTTCCTGATTCCAGGTATCTGGGCGCCTTCCTCGGGCTGTACGCCGACAATCTGAATCGCCGGATTCATTTCCTTGAAATAGCGTGAACAGCCCATGATGGTGCCGGTGGTGCCCATGCTGGAAACGAAGTGAGTGATCCTGCCATGGGTGTCGCGCCAGATTTCCGGCGCGGTCCCTTCGTAATGCGCAATGGGGTTATCGGGATTGGAAAACTGGTCGAGCATGATGCCCTTGCCTTCGCGCACCATCTGGTCAGCCACATCGCGCGCCATTTCCATGCTGCCTTCTTTCGGCGTCAACACGATTTGCGCCCCATACGCAGCCATGCTCTGACGCCGCTCAATGGAAAGATGCTCGGGCATGACCAGAATCATCTTGTATCCCATCATGGCAGCCGCCATGGCCAGCGCAATGCCGGTATTGCCTGAAGTGGCCTCGATCAGGGTATCACCCGGTTTGATCTCGCCACGCGCTTGCGCTCGCTTGATCATCGACAGCGCAGGTCGATCCTTCACAGACCCTGCCGGGTTGTTTCCTTCCAGTTTCAGCAGAATCGAATTGCCGGTTTCGCCCTGCATGCGCTTGAGCGCAACCAGCGGGGTGTTGCCGACAAAATCTTCTATGTGCTTCCAGTTGTTCATCAGTATTCAGGTTGTTCAGTAGCCAGTTAATTACTGGCGGCCTATGGGGAAATACTCAATACCTTGATCACGCACCATGGCAGGATCATAAAGATTGCGCCCGTCAAAAATCAGCGGCTGTTTCAACCTTGCCTTAATCGCATCGAAGTCCGGACTGCGGAAAACCTTCCACTCGGTAACAATGAACAGCGCATCTGCTCCATACAGCGCCTTCATCGGTTCGTCCACCAAAGTCAGTTGTGGGTGATTGCCATAGATCCGATGAGTTTCCTCCATCGCGGCCGGGTCATGTGCGATCACGTGCGCACCTTTTTCCCACAAAGCTTCCATCAGCACGCGTGATGGCGCCTCGCGCATGTCATCGGTATTGGGTTTGAACGCCAGGCCCCACAGGGCAAAACGCCTGCCCTTCAGGTCATTGCCAATACGCGCCATAAGCTTTTTCAGCAACAGCAGCTTTTGTACATCGTTCGCCTCTTCGACAGCATCCAGCACCCGCAAAGGAATAGAATTTTCCTGACCAGTCTTGCGCAAGGCCTGCACGTCCTTCGGGAAGCACGAGCCGCCGTAACCACATCCCGCATAGAGAAAGTGATAGCCAATGCGCGGGTCGGAACCGATGCCATGCCGAACCTGTTCGATATCCGCACCCAGTTTTTCGGCCAGCACCGCAAGTTCGTTCATGAAAGAAATGCGGGTGGCCAGCATGGCATTGGCGGCATACTTGGTCAGTTCGGCCGAGCGTATATCCATGACAATCACGCGTTCGCGATTGCGCTGGAATGGCGCATACAGAGCCCGCAAGAGTTGTGTGGCCTGGTCATTGTCGGTACCCACGACAATCCGGTCCGGTTTCATGAAATCATCGACCGCCGCGCCTTCCTTGAGAAACTCCGGGTTGGATGCAACGCTGAACGGAATATCCGCGTCACGCTTCCTAAGTTCTTCCTGTAATGCTTCGCGCACCTTGTCCGCCGTGCCGACGGGAACCGTGGACTTGTCGACCACCAGTTTGTAATCCTTCATGTGCTTGCCGATATTGCGCGCTGCAGCCACCACGTATTGCAGATCGGCAGAGCCATCCTCGTCTGGCGGCGTCCCGACAGCAATGAACTGGATGGTGCCGAATTCGACGCTATCTTCGATATTGGTCGTGAAATGAAGACGACCGGCATCAACATTGCGCCTGACCATGTCTTCCAGGCCCGGTTCGTAAATAGGGATGCCGCCGGATTTCAGAATTTCAATCTTGCGCGGATCCACGTCCAGGCACATGACGCTGTTGCCCATTTCCGCCAGGCAAGTGCCCGTTACCAAACCAACATAACCGGTGCCGATGACCGTGACCTTCATGCAAATTCCTTTTCAATTTCCTGATTGATTGTTCTTAGTACAGCTAATGGATCTTCGGCCTGGGTGATCGGACGTCCCACCACCAGATAATCGCTGCCTGCACGGATGGCGCTTGCCGGCGTCATGATGCGCGATTGGTCGCCGGCACTCGTCCCTGCAGGACGGATGCCCGGCGTCACCAAGACAAAGTCCTCGCCGAAAGCTGCGCGCAAGTCCATTGCCTCCCGAGCTGAACAAACCACGCCATCCAGGCCGCTTTGATGTGCCAGTCCAGCCAGGTGTTCCACCTGCTCCGCCGGATGCCGGTCAACACCGGTTTCCCGCAAATCTGCTTCATTCATGCTGGTCAGCACGGTGACTGCAATCAGCAAAGGTTTGTGTCTGGATTGATCAACCGCCTGGCGCGCAGCTTCCATCATCTTCCGCCCGCCACTGGCATGTACGTTCAGCATCCACACGCCCAGTTCACTTGCCGCACGACAGGCCGAAGCCACTGTATTGGGAATGTCGTGGAACTTGAGATCCAGGAAAACCGGGAATCCCAGACTGACCAGATTTCTGACCAGCTCCGGGCCGGCAGCCGTAAAGAGCTCCTTGCCAACCTTCAGCTTGCACTCGGACGGCGACAGGTGATCCGCCAGCGCCAGCGCGGATTTCGCGTCCGGGAAATCCAGCGCAACAATGACTCTCGGGCCTTGCAACCTCACACCTGACGCCTCACGCTTCACCATCATTCCTCATGCCGCGCCGGGTCGAAGCTGTCCCAACGCCCGCAGGCCGGACAGCGCCAGAAAAACTGTTTGGCCTTGAATCCGCAGCTTGCACAGTGATAGCGAGTCAGACGCTGGACATGGCTCTGTATCAAACTCTTTGCATTCTGGATAACCTCGCGGCGATCTTCCGGCGCCGTGATCAGTTCGGCTTCCGCCAGACGTTCCAGTGCGTGAAAACTCGGGTTTCGACGCAATTCCTCGCGCGCCAGCTGATAGGCCGCTTCCGCACCCTGGCTTTGCATCACGGCGTGGTAAAGGGTATTAAACAGATCCAGCGAGGGATGGCGAGTCAGCAAACCCTTCAGCCAATCCAGCCCTTCATCCAGACGATTCAACTGCTTGAAATTATCAAGCAGCCGGTCCACGACAAGCACCATGTGGCCCGGGCTTTGCGCTTCAATCAGGCGCCAGGTCGCGATTGCCCCTTCCCGATCACCTGCGCCAGCCTGTAAATCGCCCAGCATGATGTTGGCGCGCGTGCACTGCCGGTGGATGGACAACGCCTTGTCGAGATGAACATGCGCGGAATCCGTGTCGCCTTTCACCATATCCAGGGTGGCCAGTTCGCAATGGAAATGCGCGATCTCGGCATTCATGGGTTGCGCCGACTGTTTATCCAGTTCTTCCGCCGCCTGCACTGCCTTCTGCCAGTCCTTTTCCTGCACATAGATTTCCAGCAGGAATCGGCGCGCCTGACCGGCAAAAGGTGTTTCCAGCAGGCGGGTGAATACCGCTTCCGCCCGATCCAGCAGGCCGGCTTTCAAATAATCCTGCCCCAGTTCCGCCAGGGCTTTCAGCCGGTCTTCTTCCGTCAGCGTTTCGCGCTCCAGCAGATTTTCGTGCATGCGAATGGCGCGATCGATTTCCCCACGCTTGCGAAACAGCGCACCCAGCGTGTAGTGCAGATCGATGGTTTCTGGATCCAGTTTGACGACCTCAAGAAAGGCATCCAGCGCCTTGTCGGGCTGTTCGTTCAACAGGAAATTCAGTCCGCGGAAATAGGAGTTTGGCACCGTGCGTGACTCGGTCACCACCTGCCTGATGTCAATACGGGCGGCCAGCCAGCCCAATGCGAAAAAAAGCGGAAATGCCAGCAGCCACCAGTATTCGAATTCCATGAATGTCAGTTTATTGGTAGTGACAAGGTATCTGTTTCGGTCACGCCATTTACCTGCTTGCGCAATTTGCCGCGCTCACGGCGCAGCCGGAACAGGACAGGCAGCAATGCAAGCACGCCTGAGAGCGCGCCCAGCACGAAAGCAGCAAGCAGCAACACAACCAGGGGAGCCTGCCAGACATACCCCAGGAAGAATTGCAGGGTGACCGGCTGGCTGTTATGCAGGGCGAATCCCAGCAGGATGATAAAAAGCAGAATTTTCACCGCCCAGCCTAGATAACGCATGTTGTCCTCAAATATCGATTCAGATGGAATTGTAACCGGTTGGACAAAGAAAAACGGCGCCCACAAGCGCCGTTCAAACCTGTTGAAAGCCGTTCAGGGTTGATGGTAATCCACCCTCTCCCTAAGCTCCTTGCCGGCCTTGAAATGTGGCACATGCTTGGGTGGCACTTCAACTTTTTCGCCAGACTTGGGATTGCGTCCAAGCCTGCCTGGCCGGTAGTTCAGGCAAAAGCTGCCAAACCCGCGTATCTCGATGCGACCGCCCGACGACAGGGTTTTAATCATGGCATCCAGGATGGTTTTCACGGCCAGCTCTGCATCCGCACCCGCAAACTGCGGGTAGCGAACGGCAAGCCGGGCGATAAGCTCTGATTTAGTCATGCAATCGCTTGGTCCAAATCAAGATTAGTGCTGGTCAAGGTTTATGCTTGCTCTGCTTACTGCTGATCAGATGTTTTGTTATCCATCTTGGCTTTCAGCAGCGCGCCAAGGTTCGTGGCACCACTTGCAGCAGCAGCGGATTCGGCGCTGTACTTTTTCATTGCCGTATCCTGCTCCGCGCTGTCCTTGGCCTTGACCGACAGATTGATCACGCGGTTCTTGCGATCCACGTTGATGATCATGGCCTCAACCTCATCACCTTCCTTGAGGTGATTGCGGATGTCTTCGACACGATCACGTGAAAGTTCCGATGCGCGCAGATAGCCTTCCATTTCACCGTTCAGGTCAATGGTGGCGCCCTTGGCATCCAGCGACTTGACGATACCTTTCACAATGCTGCCCTTTTCATGGCTGCCAACGAAAGAGTTGAACGGATCGCCTTCCAGCTGCTTGATGCCCAGCGAAATACGCTCGCGCTCGGTATCGATTCCAAGCACCACAGCTTCCACATCCTGGCCCTTGCGGAAATTGCGCACGGCTTCCTCGCCCGGCAGGTTCCACGACAGGTCGGACAAGTGCACCAGACCATCGATGCCGCCCGGCAAGCCGATGAAGACGCCAAAGTCGGTAATGGACTTGATCGCACCCGTAACCTTGTCGCCTTTCTTGGCGTTGCTGGAGAACTCTTCCCAGGGATTGGCCTTGCACTGCTTCATGCCCAGGGAAATGCGGCGCTTGTCCTCGTCAATATCCAGCACCATAACTTCGACTTCATCACCCAGTTGAACCACCTTGCCGGGGCTGACGTTCTTGTTGGTCCAATCCATCTCGGACACGTGAACCAAGCCTTCGATACCCGGTTCGATTTCCACGAATGCACCGTAGTCAGTCAGGTTGGCCACCTTGCCGAACATGCGTGTGCCCTGCGGATAGCGGCGGGCAATGCCGACCCATGGATCATCGCCCAGTTGCTTGAGGCCAAGCGAAACGCGGTTCTTGTCCTGATCGTACTTGAGAATCTTGGCTTCCACTTCCTGGCCAACCTGCACCACTTCGGAAGGATGCTTGACGCGGCGCCAGGCCATGTCGGTAATGTGCAGCAGGCCGTCGATGCCGCCTAGGTCAACAAACGCGCCGTAATCGGTGATGTTCTTGACCACGCCCTTGATGATGGTGCCTTCTTTCAGGGTATCCAGCAGCGCTTCGCGATCGGCGCCCATGGACTGTTCCAGCACGGCGCGGCGGGAAACCACCACGTTGTTGCGCTTGCGGTCGAGTTTGATGACCTTGAACTCCATCTCCTTGCCTTCATAAGGCGTGGTGTCCTTGACGGGCCGCATGTCCACCAGGGAGCCGGGCAGGAAGGCGCGTAGGCCATTCATCAGGACAGTAAGACCGCCCTTGACCTTGCCAGCCACCATGCCGGTGACGATGCGGCCTTCATTCATTGCCGCTTCAAGGTCGAGCCATGCGGACAGGCGCTTGGCGCGGTCGCGAGACAGTTTGGTGGAACCAAAACCATCTTCGAGGGATTCGATGGCGACTTGTACAAAGTCGCCTGCTTTTACTTCGATTTCTCCGCGGTCGTTCTTGAACTCTTCGGTGGGAATCAGGCTTTCGGATTTGAGACCGGCGTTGACCACAACGAAGTTATCATCGACGCTCACCACTTCAGCGGTGATGACTTCGCCCTGGCGCATTTCCTGGCGAGTCAGCGACTCTTCAAACAGGGCGGCAAAGCTTTCGTTGGAGGCGGAGGTTTGGGTTGCAGACATTATATAAAGACCTTCTGTCCATTCTTGCGAATGGGGTTGGTTGCACAATGCCAGCCTGGGCTGGCGTTTAATTTTCGCGGGTTGAGTGGTAATGCCTGAGTACCGCTTCCACCACCTGATCGATGTTCAGAAGGGTGGAGTCAAGTACCAGTGCATCGTCGGCTGGCTTCAAAGGCGCCACCGCACGTTGCGTATCCCGCTCATCCCGAGCCCGCATATCACGGACAAGGGCGGCTAGATTAGCAGAGATTCCCTTTTCGATCAACTGCTTATACCGCCTTTCCGCCCTGGCCTCAGCGCTTGCTGTCAGAAAGACCTTGGCTACCGCATGGGGAAAGACCACGGTGCCCATATCGCGTCCATCAGCTACCAGTCCAGGCGGTTGGGCATAGTCCCGTTGCCTCCCCAGCAAGGCTTCGCGAACAGCCGGCAAAGCCGCCACTTTCGAAGCGCCCTCGCCCACTTCTTCCGAACGGATCGCCCGGGTGACTTCTTCACTGGCCAACCAGACTTTACCGGGGCGGAATTCCGCCGGGAGTTTTGCCGCCAAAGCCGACACACTTGCTGAATCCTGCAAGTCCACGCCTTGGCGTATGGCGTGCAGCGCAGTCAATCGGTACAAAGCGCCGGAATCCAGGACATGAAAACCCAGTCTTTCCGCGACGCGCTCTGCAATCGTGCCTTTGCCCGAGGCGGAAGGGCCGTCAACGGTAATGACCGGCACATTCATCACAATAATTTGCAGGCAGCAGGTTGGCCGGTAATGGTGGCCAACGCTTCAAAATAGCCCGGGAAGGTCTTGTTGACGCATTTTGGATCGTTGATGCGGACCGGCACGCCCCCCAGCGTCACCAGCGAAAAACACATGGCCATGCGGTGGTCGTCATAGGTGTCCACCGCAACGTCAGGGGCAAGGCGTGAGGGGTGAGGCGGGGTGATTTTGAGGTAGTCAGCCCCCTCCTCGATCGTTGCGCCGAACTTTCGAAGTTCAGTGGCCATGGCATGAATACGATCCGTTTCCTTGACCCGCCAGGAACCAATGTTGCGCAGCGTGGAAGTCCCATCGGCAAACAGTGCCAGAACCGCCAGCGTCATGGCGGCATCGGGGATGTGATTGCAGTCCATGTCCACCGCGCGAATGCGTTCACTACAGGGCAGTTGAGCCTCGATCCAGTTCGGACCCATGCCGATTTCCGCACCCATGCGCGCCAGTGCTGCGGCAAACTGGACATCACCCTGAAGCGCATTGCGGCCCACGCCCTGCACACGGACCGGGCCGTGACCCAGTGCGCCCGCTGCCAGAAAGTACGAAGCGGATGAGGCATCCCCTTCCACTTCGATCTCGCCGGGGCTTTGATACACGCCTGTGGGGACGGTAAAACTTTCCCAGCCTTGCTGCATGACCTTGATGCCGAACCGTTCCATCAGCCCAAGCGTGATTTTGATGTAGGGCTTGGAAATCAGCTCACCTTGAACTTTGATGGTGACGCTTCTGCCCAGCAACGGCGCCGCCATCAATAGTCCCGTCAGGAACTGACTGGAAACATTGCCCTTGACGGTAACTTCCGGCGCATCGCTGACCTGGCCTGCGTGAATATGCAACGGAGGGAAGCCCTTATTGCCCAGATAATCAATTCGTGCGCCTAACTGCCGCAAGCCATCCACCAGATCGCCGATAGGGCGCTCATGCATGCGCGCCACACCTTTCAACACGTAGTCACCGCCGGAAAGCGCGCAGGCTGCCGTCAAAGAACGAAATGCCGTGCCGGCATTACCCAGGAAAAGTTCGGCCTGTTTGACTGGAAATCCCCCGCCCGCGCCCTTAACCCGGTAATTGTCAGTGCCGGAATGACGCGTCCATGTCACGCCCAGCCGCGTCAAGGATTCCAGCATGACCTGCGTGTCATCCGAGTCGAGCAGTTCCCTGATTTCTGTCGTGCCCGATGCGAGTGCCGACAGCAGTAACACACGGTTGGAAATGCTTTTCGAGCCTGGCAGTTTGACCATGCCGGAAGCAGAATTGAAGGCGGGTAAATCGAGGTAGTCCATGAACAAAAAACCGGATTAAACGCAGAGGCGCAGAGACGCAGAGAAAATCATTGTGATTTCACATCCCATCTTCTTCTTGCTTTACTTGCTCTTGAAAAAATCGACTCAAGCGCAGCGGCATCGCCTTTGTCCAGCGCGTCGGCGATTTCACCCAGCTTGTTCAGGTAGGCAGACAACTCTTCCAGCAAAGCCTCGCGGTTGGCCAGCGCAATGTCGCGCCACATTTCCGGCGAGGATCCCGCAATGCGGGTGAAATCACGAAAACCGCTGGCGGCATAGCGGAAAAAATCCTCTGCCTCTTCTCGGTTGGCAAGATCATCCACCAGCGCAAATGCCGCCAGATGCGGTAAATGGCTGACAGCAGCGAATATCCGGTCATGCCGCGCGGCGGGCATGACCGACACCTGCGCACCGGTGCTTTTCCACAATGAATCAACAGTCGACAAGGCTGTTGCATCGGTATCCGCATCGGGGCAAAGCACCACATTCCTGCCACTGAACAAATCAGCGCGTGCAGCCTGCGGTCCATTTTTCTCGGCGCCGGCAATTGGATGGCCCGGCACAAAGCGGGAAAAGTTTTTTCCCAATGCGCTTCTCGCGGCGGCGATCACATCGGATTTTGTACTGCCCGCATCCGTGATGATTGATTTGTCATGAATATAAGGCGCGAGCGCGGCTAGCACCGCTTCCGTCTGCGCCACGGGCATGGCCAGAACAACCACATCCGCCTGAGCTGCCTGTTTCGGCGAGTCCGCGATGCGGTCGATCAAGCCCAGCGACAAGGCCTGTTCCAGAGTTTCGCGGCTGCGTCCCAGGCCGATGATTTCATCCACCACCCCGGCCTGTTTCAATGCCGCAGCCAGCGAGCCGCCTATCAGTCCGACGCCCGCGATGACAAGACGGTTGACATGAATGCTCATAGGCTAGACTTCAAGGCATCCAGGAAGCGGGCGTTCTGTTCCTTCAATCCCACTGACACGCGCAGAAATTCCGGCAAGCCGTAATTGGCCACTGGCCTGACGATCACGCCGTGCCCGAGCAATTCTGCATTGATGCGCCTGGCATCCCCAACTTTGACCAGCAGGAAATTGCCTCTGGAAGGCACATGATCAAGCCCAAGTTGATCGAGTCCTTCAACCAGCTGCTTCATGCCCGACGCATTGACTTCGTAACTCCGGTCAAGAAACGTCTGATCATCCAGTGCGGCTTCCGCGGCGGCCAGCGCCACCAGATTGACATTGAAGGGATGACGAACGCGATTGAGCAGATCGATAACCTCTGGCCGGGCCAGACCATATCCCACGCGCAAGCCGGCCAGACCGTAGGCCTTCGAAAAGGTGCGTACAACCAGCAGATTGGGATAACGCGACAACCAGGAAACCGTGTCCAAACGGTCTTCCTGCGCCAGGTATTCGCCGTAGGCCTCGTCGAGCACCACCAGCACATGACGCGGCACGTCCTGCAGGAAGGCCTCGATCTCGGTCCAGGGCAGGAAAGTCCCAGTGGGATTGTTGGGGTTGGCAATCCAGACCACGCGTGTATCTTCGCGAATCGAAGAACGCATGGCGGCAAGATCGTGCCCATAATTTCTGGCCGGCGCTTCGATGCCCTTCGCGCCGACGGTTAGCGTAGCAATGGGATACACGGCAAAGGCATGCCGGGCGTACACGGCTGATGTATCTGGACCCAGAAAGGCACGTGCCACCATGTCCAGCACATCATTGGATCCATTGCCCAACACAATGTTTTCGAGATCAAGCCCGAGCTTCTCGCAAAGTTTCGATTTGAGGGCGAAACCCGCGCCATCCGGATACAGCGCGATCTCCTTCAGGCTGGCCTGCGCGGCCGCAAGGCCTTTTGGGCTTGGCCCCAGCGGATTTTCGTTGGAAGCCAGCTTGATAATGGCGGATGCATCCAGGCCCAGTTCTCGGGAAAGCTCAGTTATCGGCTTGCCCGGCACATACGGCGCGATTGACCTGACGTGAGGGGCAACAGCTTCGCAAAGGTCGAACTGCATGCTTTCAACCGCAAGGCTCATGCGCAAGCAGCCGGATAGGAACCCAACACCTTCAGCATGGCGGAACGCGTCGTGATTTCCTTGAGCACATTCGCGACAACTGCATCTTCGCGGTGGCCTTCTACATCAACGAAAAACAGATACTCCCAGTTGGCGCCGCGTGCCGGGCGGGATTCAAACTTGGTCATCGACACGCCCGCATCGGCAAGCGGCTGCAGCAGCTTGACCACCGCGCCCGGTACATTGGCAGCGGTGATGACCAGCGAAGTTTTGTCGCGGCCAGAGGGTGAAGCATCATGGTCCGCAAGCACCAGAAAACGCGTGGTGTTGTTGGGTTCATCCTCGATGCGCGGGACAGTGATGTCGAGGCCATAAGTCTCGGCGGCAATCTCACCGGCAATAGCGGCCGAGGAAGGCTCGCCGGATGCGAGGCGCGCAGCCTCGGCATTGCTGCTAACGGGAATGCGCTCTGCTTGCGGAAGATTCTGGTTGAGCCAGTGCTGGCATTGCGCGAGCGACTGCGCATGGCTGTAGACTTTTGTTACACCTTCCAATCCACCAGATTTACGCAGCAGATTCTGATGGATGGGCAGCAACACTTCGCCGCAGATTTTCAGCGAGCTGGCCACGATCAGGTCCAGCGTACGCGACACCGCACCCTCGCTGGAATTTTCTACCGGCGCCACCGCGTAATCCGCACGTCCGGTTTCCACCGCGCGAAAGACCTCATCTATTGTTGCGCAAGGTACATTGCCGACTGCATGGCCAAAGTGCTTGAATGCGGCCGCCTGGCTGAAGGTGCCCTCCGGGCCGAGATAGGCAATGCGCAGATGCTGTTCCAGGTCGCGGCAGGCGGACATGATTTCACGGAACAGATGCTCGATATTTTCCGGCTTCAGCGGGCCCGGGTTCTCCGCGCACAGACGGCGCAACACTTGTGCCTCACGCTCGGCGCGGTAGATCTGCCCATCCTTGATGTGACCAACCTGTTGAGCCAGCTTTGCCCGCTCGTTCAACAGACGCAGCAATTCGGCATCGATGGCATCGATGCCATTGCGCAATTTGAGCAACTCGTCAGACATCGGCAGGCAGATACCGCACGTTCAGCACACCTTCGATACCGGCCAATTGCTTCAGCAGTGCATCGGTCACCGGGCTGTCGACATCGACCAGGGTATAGGCCATGTCAGCTTTCGACTTGTTCACCATGTTGTGGATATTGAGACCGGCGCCAGCCAGGGTCGAAGTAATCGAACCCACCATGTTGGGCACATTGGCATTGACCAGTGCGATGCGATATGCCGATTCGCGTCCCATTTCAACATTGGGGAAATTGACGGAATTAAGGATGTTGCCGTTCTCTAGAAAGTCGGTTACCTGCTGCGCCACCATGATGGCGCAGTTTTCCTCGGCTTCTTCAGTCGACGCGCCCAGATGCGGCAGGGTAACGACCTTGGGCTGGTTTTTCAGGGCATTGGCCGGAAAGTCACAGATGTATGCGCCCAGTTTGCCGGCATTAAGCGACTCGATCACCGCGGCATTGTCCACCGTGCCTTCGCGTGAAAAATTCAACAAAATGGCGCCCGGCCGCATGGCGGCAATGCGCTCGGCGTTGATGAGATTGCGTGTGGCATCGATCAGCGGCACATGCAGCGAAACGAAATCGCTCTGCCGCAGCAGGTCTTCAACGCTGGCCGCTTTCTTCACCTGCGCAGGCAGCCGCCATGCGGCTTCCACTGTGATTCCCGGGTCGAAGCCGATCACGTTCATGCCCAGCTTGATGGCGGTGTCCGCAACCAGCGAACCAATCGCCCCCAGACCGATGACGCCCAGCGTCTTGCCCGGCAGTTCGCCGCCGGCGAAATTCTTCTTGCCCGCCTCGGTTGCCTTGTGAATTTCCTCGTCGGTGCCGGTCAAACCCTCACTGAACTTCACTGCCGGTACAAGATTCCGCACCCCCATCAGCATGCCGGCGATGACCAGTTCCTTTACGGCATTTGCGTTGGCACCCGGGGCATTGAACACCGGCATGCCACGTGCGGACATCGCCTTGACCGGAATGTTGTTGGTACCAGCGCCCGCGCGGCCGATGGCCTTGACGCTGGCGGGAATCGCCATGTCGTGCATGTTGGCCGAGCGAACCAGAATCGCGTCGGGCTCGGAAACATCGCCACCGACGGTGTAGCTTTGCGGCAATTTCGCCAGCCCCTTGGCGGAGATAGCGTTCAATGTCTGTATCTTGTATGCCTTGGCCATGCGTGTTACCCGTTCGCCTTTTCGAAATCGTTCATATAATCCACCAGCACCTGCACGCCTTCTTTAGGCATGGCGTTGTAGATGGAAGCACGCATGCCGCCCACCGAGCGATGGCCCTTGAGCTGCAGCAGGCCGCGCTCCTTCGCACCCTTGAGGAAAGCCTCGTCAAGTCCAGCATCCTTGAGTGTGAACGGTACGTTCATCAGCGAACGGTTTTCCTTTGCCACCGGAGAATTGTAGAAGCCGGTGCTGTCGAGCTTTTTGTACAGCAACTCGGCTTTTTCGCGGTTGAGTTTTTCCATTGCCGCCAGGCCACCCTGCTTGGCCAGCAGCTTGAACACCAGGCCGGCCACATACATCGCGAACGTGGGCGGCGTGTTGTACATGGATTCGTTGTCCGCATGCGTCTTGTAATCGAACATGGTCGGGGTGCCGGCAACCACCTGCCCGATCAGGTCTTCGCGTACGATCACGATGGTCAGTCCCGCCGGGCCGATGTTCTTCTGCGCGCCGGCGTAGATCACGCCGTATTTCGTCACATCGATGGGGCGGGACAGAATATTCGAGGACATGTCGGCCACCAGCGGCACGCTGCCTGTGTCTGGCGTCCAGAAGATTTCCACGCCGCCGATCGTTTCATTCGGCGTGTAGTGAACATACGCCGCGTTGGGATCAAGTTTCCATTGATCCTGTGTGGGGGCATAGCTGAAGTTCTTGTCTTCACTGCTGGCGACGACATTCACACCGCCAAATTTCTTCGCTTCCTTGATTGCCTTTTTTGACCATTCGCCGGTGTTGAGATAGTCGGCAGAGGCTTTTCCGCGCAGCAGGTTCATCGGCACCATGGCGAATTGTGACGAAGCACCGCCCTGCAAAAACAGCACCTTGTAGTTCGATGGAATGCCCATCAGCGCGCGCAGATCAGCCTCGGCTTCGGCGGCAATGCCCATGAATTCCTTGCCGCGATGAGACATTTCCATGACCGACATGCCGCTGCCGTGCCAGTCGACCAGTTCATGCTGAACCTGCTGTAAAACGGCCTTGGGCAATACCGCCGGGCCGGCGCTGAAGTTATAAATTGCGGTCATGATTTCTTTTCCATGCTGATAATGTCGGCACTGTGTTTGATGCCGGTGTGGCTGTAGCCGACGAAGCGCGCACCGGATTCGATATCGAGAGATTCCGCCGTGACATCGCCTTCAACTTCTCCATGGCTGTGGATGCGAAGCTGCCCATTGGCGGAAATGGTGGCTTTCACGCGCCCGTGTATAAGGATGTTGCGTGCAGCAACTGTCTGTCCTTCGATCACGCCGCTGGCAGAAATTTCGATATCGCCTTCCGCGCGAACGTTGCCACGCACCACGCCTTCAACGCGCAGGTTTCCCGCCACCACCAGATCCCCCTGGACTTCGCTGCCCAGGCTGATGAAGGTGATTGCCACATGCTGGCTTTCAGCTTTGTTCGCTTTGGTGGATTTTGGTTTGGCTGTGAACATTGTCGTCTCCTTGATTATTGCTCCACATAGGGCGCTGGATTGATCGCCCGGCCCTTGTACTGAAGTGTGTAATGAAGATGCGGCCCGCTGGACCGGCCAGTATTTCCAAGCAGTCCCACGGCTTGCCCCTTGCTGACTTTTTCGCCAGGCTTGACCAGCACCCTGGACAAGTGACCGTAGACGCTGCGATAGCCATAACCATGTTCGATTGCGACAAAATTGCCAATGGCGCCGCCATGGCCTGCCTGATCAACTTTTCCAGGCGCTGTCGCCTTGACGGGTGTACCGGTGTCCCCCGGGAAATCCATGCCGTTGTGGAATTCATGGCCCCTGCCAAAAGGGTTGCTGCGCAGGCCAAAATTCGAACTAACGCGCAACTCGCCGTCCACGGGCATGCCAACCGGCCGCGCCACTTCACGTTCCAGCGTCGACTCCAGTTGCGGCAACAGGCTTGCCAACCGCTCGTCCAGCAGGGAAAGCTCTCCCTGCATCAGGGACGACGCATTGGCTTCAGTAACCGGGATGGCTGGCCCCCCCACGGAGTCGCGCCGGTCCTGCTCCACGGGAAAACGCTCCTTCGCCCCATTTACCAGGCCATGCACTTTGGTGGCCAGCTGTTCAACCCGATTCTGCAGATTGATCATGTGCTGGCCCATGGCCTGCCGGTCTTCAGCCAGCCTGGAATTGCTTGCTTTCAGCGCGGCAATTTTTTCGGCTTGTGCATCGGCATGGGCGATGGCTTCCATATTGGAGAGATGCGAATATGCAACATGGAACGTTGCGGAGAACCAGCCAAAAATCGCCACGCCAGCAACGATCGCCGCTTTGCGCAGAGAATCCAGATTGATTCGCAGGGTTCTGGAAGGATGGCCGCTCAGGGCAAATACAATTTCAAGGGTGTGCGGGTGCCGCGCGGCACGACCTTCTGGTTTGCGGAACAAGGCAAGCCAGCGCCGCATGCTTACTCGTCCCCTTCCGGTTCCTGAACCGATTCCACGCCGATCAGTTTCTGGCCTTCATCAAGATTGATGAGGGTGACCCCCTGGGTGGCGCGGCCCATTTCACGAATTTCCTTCACGCGGGTGCGGATCAGCACGCCGCCATCGGTAATCAGCATGATTTCGTCGTCTTCCTTGACCAGCGTGGCGGCCACGACTTTTCCATTTCTTGCCGTGGTCTGGATAGCGATCATGCCCTGCGTGGCGCGGGCATGGCGGGTGTATTCCGTGATGGATGTCCGCTTGCCGTAACCGTTTTCCGTGGCAGTCAGCACGGAATCGGTTTCGTCTTCCGCAACCAGCAGGGAAATCACCCGCTGGCCATTGGCAAGACGCATGCCTATGACGCCGCGCGCGGCACGTCCCATCGGACGCACATCGTTTTCGTCGAAACGCACGGCCTTGCCGCCATTGGAGAACAGCATGACATCGTGCTTGCCATCGGTAATGGCCGCGCCGATGAGATAGTCGTCATCATCCAGGGCGACGGCGATAATCCCGGCCGAACGGGGACGCGAGAATTCGGCAAGCGGCGTCTTTTTAACGATGCCGCTGGCCGTGGCCATGAAGACATAGTGCTCATCGTCAAAGGCCTTTACCGGCAGAAGCGCATTGATCTTTTCTCCCTCGGTCAAGGGCAGCAGGTTGACGATGGGTTTGCCGCGGCTGGCACGCCCGCCTTGCGGAACGTTGTATACCTTTAGCCAGTACATGCGCCCGCGGTTGGAGAAGCACAGAATGTAGTCGTGGGTATTGGCCACGAACAATTTCTCGATGAAATCGTCTTCCTTGGTACCCGCGGCCTGCTTGCCGCGCCCGCCGCGCTTTTGCGCGCGATAGTCGGTCAGCGGCTGGGTCTTGATATACCCCGTGTGCGACAGCGTGACCACCATTTCTTCCGGCGCGATCAGGTCTTCCATGGAAAGATCCTGCGTGTCCGTCACAATTTGTGAACGGCGCTTGTCGCCAAACTGTTCCATCACCTGGGTCAGCTCGTCGCGAATGATCTGTGTCACGCGTTCCGAATTGGCAAGGATATCCAGCAGATCGGCAATGCGTTCCATCACTTCCTTGTACTCGCCAACGATCTTGTCCTGTTCCAGGTTGGTCAGGCGCTGCAACTGCATTTCCAGAATGCGCTGCGCCTGGACATCCGACAGGAAATAGCCTTTCTTGTGCAGACCATACTGAGGGGCCAAACCAATCGGGCGGGAGAAATCCGCTTCCACGCGCGCCAGCATTTCCTCCACCAATTTTGAGCGCCAGGGCTTGCCCATCAGCTTTTCCTTGGCGATGGCGGGCGTTTCGGAAGACTTGATGATTTGAATGATTTCATCGACGTTCGACAACGCGACCGCCAGACCTTCCAGAATGTGGCCGCGCTCGCGCGCCTTGCGCAATTCGAACACCGTGCGCCGTGTTACCACTTCGCGACGATGGCGCAGGAAGGCGTCCAGCATTTCCTTCAGGTTGAGCAGGCGAGGCTGGCCGTCGACCAGCGCCACCATGTTCATGCCAAAGGTGTCCTGCATCTGCGTGTCTTTGTACAGATTGTTCAGGATGACGTCGGCATTCTCGCCGCGCTTCAATTCGATGACCACGCGCATACCGGATTTATCGGACTCGTCGCGCAGATCTGAAATACCTTCTATCCGTTTGTCCCGGACAAGCTCGCCAATTTTTATCAATAAATTGGCCTTGTTAACCTGATAGGGCAGCTCATCGATGATGATGGCCTGGCGCTCGCCCTTGCCGATATCCTCGAAATGGCACTTGGCACGCATGATCACGCGGCCACGGCCGGTACGATAGCCATCCTTCACACCCGACAGTCCGTAGATGATGCCGGCTGTCGGAAAATCCGGCGCGGGCACCATTTCAATCAGCTGCTCGATGGTGGTTTCGGGCTCCGCCAGCAATGCCAGACAGGCCTTGCAGACTTCATTCAGATTGTGCGGCGGGATGTTGGTGGCCATGCCCACCGCGATGCCGGTCTGGCCGTTGATCAGCAGGTTGGGAATGCGCGTGGGCAGTACCAGCGGCTCATGCTCGGAACCATCATAGTTGGGGCCAAAATCAACCGTTTCCCGGTCGATGTCCGCCAGCATTTCATGGGCGATTTTCGCCATGCGGATTTCGGTGTAACGCATCGCCGCCGCGTTGTCGCCGTCCACCGAGCCAAAGTTGCCCTGACCGTCGATGAGCATGTAACGCAAACTGAAATTCTGAGCCATGCGCACGATGGTGTCATACACCGCCGTGTCGCCGTGCGGGTGATACTTACCGATTACATCACCAACGATACGCGCCGACTTCTTGTAGGGCTTGTTCCAGTCATTGCCCAATTCGCTCATGGCAAACAGCACGCGTCGGTGTACCGGCTTCAAGCCATCTCTGACATCCGGCAAGGCGCGGCCAACGATCACGCTCATGGCGTAATCCAGGTAAGACCGGCGCATCTCCTCTTCCAGGCTGATTGGCAGGGTTTCTTTGGCGAACTGCTCCATTTATTGAACTAACCAGAAACGTAAAGACCCGAATTTTAACCCGGATAATTCATTAGGACACGATGTCATGGCGAGCGGGTTTGCGAGTGGATTGCCGAACCCGCGCCAAGCACATATCCGCGACTATGCGCGCGAAGCGGGAGCGGCAAGACGCCGCAAAGCAGCCGCCAGGATTCGTGTAGGCCCGCAGGGCCGCCTAATGGATTATCCGGGTTAACATGGTCGTGGTAGCCAGCCCTGCTTCCCTGAGCGCCGTTTTCTGGTAACAATGCGGAATGATCGAACTCGTTGATTTACTGATTATTCCCCGCTGGATCATCCCGGTGGAACCCGCTGGCGTGCTGTTGAATCACGCTCTGGCGGTCAAGGGCGGCCGTATCGTAGCCATCGTTCCGGCTGGTGAGGCCAAAAGCCGGTTTGCCGCGCGCGACACGCTGGAACTGCCCAGTCATGCCCTGATCCCCGGCCTGGTCAACCTGCATACCCACGCCGCCATGAGCCTGCTGCGCGGCTACGGCGACGACCTGCCGCTGATGGAATGGCTGACCACCCGGATCTGGCCAGCCGAGCAGGCACTGGCTTCGGCGGATTTCGTGCGAGACGGCACCCTGCTTGCCTGCGCTGAAATGCTGGCGGGCGGCATTACCTGCTTCAACGACATGTATTTCTTCCCCGGCGCGGCGGCGGAAGCCGCACTGGAATCCGGCATGCGCGCCAGCCTGGGCATGATCGTGATTGATTTCCCCACCGCTTACGCCAGCGATAGCGAAGACTACCTGGACAAAGGGCTGGCCGTGCGGGACCGATTCAAGGGCGAATCGCTGCTCTCCTTCACCTTCGCGCCGCACGCGCCCTACACTGTTTCGGACGACGCGCTGGCGCGGATCAGCGTGCTGGCCGAACAGCTCGATGCGCCGGTCCACATCCACCTGCATGAAACCGCGCAGGAAATCGACGAAAGCCATACCAAACATGGTGTCCGCCCGCTGGAACGGCTGGGCAAAGCCGGATTGCTGTCGCCCCGCCTGATTGCCGTGCATGCCGTTCATCTGCTGGATGGCGAAATTGACACCCTGGCCCGCCATGGCTGCCACATCGCGCACTGCCCCGCCTCCAACCTCAAGCTGGCCAGCGGCCTGCCTCCTGTTCACAAATGGATCCAGGCCGGCATCAACCTCGGCATCGGCACCGATGGCGCGGCCAGCAACAACCGGCTCGACCTGTTCGCCGACATGCGGCTGGCCGCCCTGCTGGCCAAGGGAATTTCAGGTGAGGCTTCTGTCCTGCCTGCGTCAAACACGCTCGAAGCCGCCACGCTCGGCGGGGCCAGGGCACTTGGGCTGGATGATCAAATTGGTTCGCTTGCTGCGGGAAAATGGGCGGACATGGCGGCAGTCGATCTGGGCGGTCTGTCTTCACAGCCGGTATTCGATCCCGTTTCGCACCTTGTATACGTAGCCGGGCGCGATCAGGTCAGTCATGTCTGGGTCGGCGGCGAACTGGTTGCCCGCGATGGTAGGGCGCTCAAACTCAATCCTTCCGACCTGAAAGCCAGATTGGCCTACTGGTCGGCTAAACTAGTGCAGTAATCATAGGCCTACACATCATGAGCAACGTCGACAGCACCGAAATCCAGAAATTTTCCGAACTTGCCCACCACTGGTGGGATCCGAATTCAGAGTTCAAGCCCCTGCACGACATCAATCCGCTGCGCCTGAACTGGATTGACCGCCACGCCGGACTGTCCGGCAAAAGCGTCATTGACGTTGGCTGCGGTGGCGGCATTCTCAGCGAATCCATGGCCGCCACCGGCGCCACTGTCACCGGCATCGACATGTCGGAGAAGGCGCTCAAGGTCGCGAAACTGCACCTGCTCGAATCCGGCCGTCAGGTCACCTACCGGCAGATCGCCGCCGAAGACATGGCGGCAGAAAACCCCGCGGCCTTCGATGCCGTTACCTGCATGGAAATGCTGGAACACGTCCCCTCGCCCGCCTCCGTCGTCCAGGCCTGCGCACAGCTTGCCAAACCCGGCGGCTGGGTGTTCTTCTCCACGCTTAACCGCAACCTGAAAAGCTACGCCTTCGCCGTGCTGGGTGCGGAATATCTGATGAAGCTGCTGCCCAAGGGCACCCACGACTACGCCAAATTTATCCAGCCAGCAGAACTTGCAGGCTTTGCCCGCGCCGCCGGACTGGAAATCGTCGACCTGATCGGCATGACCTACAACCCGCTGACCAAAACCTACGCGCTGGAAAACGACACCGGCGTCAATTACCTGATGGCATGCAGAAGGCCCACAGAACAGTGATCCGCTCCGTACTCTTTGATCTGGACGGCACCCTCGTCGATACCGCGCCAGACCTCGGTTACGCCCTCAACCTGCAGCGCGGCGTGCACGGCCTGTCGCCGCTGCCGTTTGAAGTCATCCGTCCGCAGGCGTCGCATGGCGCGCGCGGGCTGCTTCAGCTTGGATTCGGCATCACGCCTGAAGACAGCGGCTTCAACCCCATGCGGCAGGAATTTCTGCAACTGTATTCCGACAACATTTGCCGCCACTCGCGTCTTTTTGAAGGCATGAACGAAGTGCTGAAAGAACTGGAGAGCCGCAAGCTGCCCTGGGGGGTTGTCACCAACAAGCCCGCGCGCTTCACCGAACCGCTGCTGTCGCTGCTGGATCTTGCCGAACGCGCCACCTGCATCGTCTCCGGCGACACCTGCCCCGAACCCAAGCCCCACCCCGGGCCGCTGTTGTATGCCAGCGAACAGGTAGGCCTCCCGCCCGCAAACTGCCTTTACGTCGGCGACGCCGAACGCGACATCGAATCCGCCCGCAATGCAGGCATGCCCTGCATCGTTGCGCACTACGGCTACCTCGACACGAGCGACCAGCCTCAAAACTGGGGTGCGCTGGGCCTGGTCTCCTCGCCCGAGGAAATACTCGACTACCTCTAAACCCCCTTGATATTGGGGAAGGCACAAAGTGCCGGGGGATTTGATCCCCTTGAAATTTGAACCAACCCACCCACATACAGTCCATTCTTCGCTTTCAGATTCAACCCTGGAAGGCTAGAATGAAAACACTGCACAACACACCAGTTACGGGGCCGACCTGGTTTCGACGTGGGTCGCAAAGCAGCGTAGGGCATACCGAGGGTCAGAGCACCTCGTAAATCCAACTGAAATCGTTTAAACGCAAACGACGAAACTTACGCTCTGGCCGCTTAATTGCGCCAGACCCTGCACCAGCCAGCATACGGGGTGGGTTAGGCAACTAACAGCAGGGTAATCTCAGTATGATCGTCCTGTTCAGGGTTGCTTTGAACAGGATTAAATCCAAGGCAACTCGCTGGCATCAAGCCTGTTCGGCGGGCGTGATGCAGGTTAAAACCAATTCACCGGACTAAGTATGTAGAACTGCCTGTAGAGGGCTTGCGGACGCGGGTTCGATTCCCGCCGGCTCCACCA
>ERZ1645185.112-NODE-112-length-35299-cov-8.554733_pt1 | contig 35299 bp, 31 predicted proteins | sample MGYA00575351_ERZ1645185 | MGnify/ENA primary metagenome ERZ1645185 (study PRJEB40838, sample SAMN11284767) | freshwater sediment metagenome | isolation source: river sediment | host: Sediment | place: India: Jana village, Kanpur | collected 2015-12-17 ... | reverse complement strand
CAATGTTCTGCGCGGCGGAAACCGCGCCGGTCACCATGTGCACGCGCACTTCCAGGCGCACTGCGCTCATGCCCAGCGGATCTTTCACATCTTCCTGGCCGTCCACCACAAATTCCTGCGGCAGGGTATGCAGGATCTGCTGGTCCATGGGGATGTTCACCGCGCGCGCCGTATCGATCACGCGCTCCACATCGATCTGGCTGATCTCCTTGTCCTTGATTGCCACCATGCCGTGGGAATTGAAGCTCTTGATGTGATTGCCGGCGATGCCGGTATAAACCTCGCGGATTTTGCAGTCGGCCATCAGCTCGGCTTCTTCCAGCGCGCGCTGAATGGCGTTGACGGTGGACTCGATATTGACCACCACACCGCGCCGCAAACCCTTGGACGGATGCGTGCCCATGCCGATCACTTCCAGCGTGCCTTCAGGTTGCATCTCGGCCACGATGCAGATGATTTTCGAAGTGCCGATATCCAGGCCGACAATCAGGTTCTTGAGATCTCTCGGTTTACTCATGACTTTCTGTTCACCGTTTCTGTCACGCTCGATGGCTTGACTGCAAAACCATCGGCGTAACGCAAATCCACGTAGGCTGGGGCCGCGCCAAGCTTTTCGGTGACACGGGTATAAAGTTGGGAAAAACGCTCGAGACGAACATCCGGTTCGACTCGTCCCAGGGCAATCTCCAGCCCCAAGTCAGTCTTCAGCCGCCATGCGCGGCGTGGAGAAAAACTCAATTCACTGATGCGCATACCGGCCGGCGCCAGGGTCTTGCTGTATCGCTTGTAGGCTTCCGCCACCTCCTCGGCCGAGCCTTCAAAACCGTTCAATTTGGGCAAGCTGTCCCTGGAAGTGGTGTTGAACACTACGCCTTCCACGCTCAACAACGCTTTGCCATTCCAGTGCGCAAGTGGGGTGTGCTCAACCAGCTCCACCACTAATGCATCAGGCCAGTAGCGAGACACCCTGGCCTCGCGCACCCAGGGCAATTTCTCAAAAGCCGTGCGAACTTCATCCAGGTCGACGGTAAAGAAATTGCCGCGTATGCCACGATTTGATACGAGATGAACCTGGCCTTTATTGACATGCCGCAGATCGCCACGCACCTCGACGCGATGCAGGGCGAATACCGGCAGCGAAATCAACCACATCAGCAGCCCGTAAACCAATAACGCACCCGCACCGAGATACAGTGCATTCGCCAGACGATCAGCCGGTGTCCGTAACGTCATAGCGTCATCTCCAGTATCCCGAGACACAGCGCATCGAAATCGATACCCGCCACCCGCGCCGACATGGGAACCAGACTGTGATCCGTCATGCCCGGAGAAGTGTTGATTTCCAGCAGATAGGGGTTACCCTGACTGTCGAGCATCACGTCGACCCGGCCCCAGCCGCGACAACCCACCACATTGAAGGCCTTGAGGCACAGCGCCTGGATGGCTTTTTCCTGCGCCGGCGCAAGATCGCAAGGGCAGCGGTACTCGGTGTCGTCGCGGATGTATTTGGCTTCGTAGTCGTAGAACTCGTTTTTCGGCACCAGATGGATCATGGGCAAAGGCTGATCGCCGAGAACGGCGCAGGTGAATTCGCCGCCATCGACAAATTTTTCCGCGAGCACCAGGCTGTCGAACTCGACAGCCTTTTCATAGGCGGCCTTCAATTCACCCGGCTGCTTGACCTTGCTCATGCCAATGCTGGAGCCCTCGCGAGCGGGCTTGACGAAGATGGGCAGGCCGAGCTGTTTCTCCACCGCCGCGAAGTCGGTATTTGCATCCAGCAGCGCCCACTCGGGTGTGGGCAATCCTGCCGCCTGCCACAATAATTTCGTGCGCCACTTGTCCATGCCGATGGCGGAAGCCATGACCCCACTGCCGGTGTAGGGCAGCCCCATCAATTCCAGCGCGCCCTGAATGCAGCCATCTTCTCCATAGCGCCCATGCAAGGCGATGAACACCCGATCGAATTCCGCCATGGCCAGATCGCCCAGACTGCGCTTAGCCGGATCAAAGGCATGCGCGTCGACGCCTTGGCGCAGCAATGCAGCCAGCACCGCCCCGCCGCTTTTCAGCGACACCTCGCGCTCGGCGGAATTGCCACCCATGAGGACGCCAACCTTTCCAAACTTCTTCAAGCCATAATCCTTTCAAAACCTTTCACCACAGGGGCACAGAGCCGCAGAGAGAAACCATATGGGTTTGCCTTTCTCTGAGCCTCTGCGTCTCTGTGGTTCATGCTTTTCACGCCCTGTCCCCGATGATCCGCACCTCGCGGATCAACCGAATGTTGGTTCGCGCCTCGACTGTGTCTTCAACTTTCTCGATCAGGTTCTCGATATCGCTAGCCGTCGCGCCGCCCAGATTGACGATGAAGTTGGCGTGTTTTTCCGAAACCTGGGCATTGCCTACACGCAACCCTTTCAGCCCGCAGGTTTCAATCAGCCGCGCCGCGTAATCCCCTGGCGGATTGCGGAAAACCGAGCCCGCGTTGGGCAGGTTGAGCGGCTGGGTGGCGATGCGTTTTTGCAGCAATTCCTTGATGCGGGCGCGCGATGCATTGCCATCGCCTTTCGCAAATCGCAGCCATGTCGCCACAAACCATTCTTCATTCCCGGCGCGCAGGGAAACATGGCGGTAGCCCAGCACGTAATCCGCCGGCGGACGTTCGGTAAACTGGCCCTTGCGATCCAGCGTAAGCACCTGCACCACATGGTTCCAGATTTCATCGCCATAACAGCCGGCATTCATTGCCAGCGCGCCGCCCACTGTTCCGGGAATGCCCGCCAGAAATTCCGCGCTGGTCAAATCGTGATTGGCCGCGAAACGCGCCACTTTTGGCGAGGCCACGCCCGACTCCGCATAGATCACGCCGCTCTCGCCCATTCCTTCAGGCGCAGAAGAAAATCCATAGGTGCGTGACTCCATCGACAGTTTCTTCAACACGCCATGAAGCAGCACGATCACGCCTCGCACGCCACCGTCGCGCACCAGCAGGTTGCTGCCCAGCCCAACCATGTGCACAGGCTCATGTTCAGGAATGGCCTGAAGCAGCAAGCGCAGATCTTCAAGATCGGCAGGAACGTAGATGCGCTGCGCCGGTCCGCCCGCACGCCAGGACACATGTTTGGCCATGGGTTCGTTATGCAGGAAGCGGCCGCGCAAAGCCGATCCGTGTGAGGCCAGCCCGGCAGCCTTGCCGGTCATCTCTTCAGGCGCATGGAATCTGGCTTCCATCTCAGTGGTTGCCTCCCGCGCCCGTCAGTTTTGCAGCTACCTGACCAATTGAACCTGCGCCCATCACCAGCACGACATCACCATTCTGTGCATGGCTGATTACAGCCCCGGGCAGTTCGGCCACCTGTTCCACAAACAGCGGTTCCACCTTGCCTGCAACACGCACGGCACGAGCAAGCGCCCGGCCATCCGCAGCAACAATGGGATGCTCGCCAGCGGCATAGACTTCGGTCAGAACCAGTGCATCGACTTCGGAAAGCACGCGCACGAAGTCCTCGAAACAGTCTCGTGTTCTGGTGTAGCGATGCGGTTGAAAAACCAGCAGCAATCTTTTATCCGGATAAGCACCACGCACGGCGGAAATGGTTGCAGCCATTTCCACCGGATGATGGCCGTAGTCGTCAATCACGATGGCCTTGCCACCACTGGGCAGCGCCATTTCACCGTAATGCTGGAAGCGGCGGCCGACGCCAGCAAATTCGGCCAGCGCCTTGACGATGGCCTCGTTGCTGGCACCCACTTCGCTCGCCACCCCGATTGCCGCCAGCGCGTTCAACACGTTATGCCGACCCGGCAGATTCAGCGTGATGGGGAGGCGCGTGATCCCACCATTTCTAATAACTGCCTCAAACTGCATGGCGGGGCCTGTGGCACGTACGTTTTCGGCACGGATATCCGCATCTTCCGAAAAGCCGTAGGTCGTTACCGGCTTGGTGACGCGGGGCAGGATTTCCCGCACATTGGCATCGTCGATGCAGACCAGCGCGCGCCCATAGAAAGGCAGATGCTGGAGAAATTCGACAAAAGCCTGCTTCAGGCGATTGAAATCATGTCCATAGGTATCCATGTGGTCGGCGTCGATATTGGTCACCACCGACACGACCGGCGTCAGATACAGGAATGAAGCATCCGATTCATCCGCCTCTGCCACCAGGAAATCGCCCTTGCCCAGGCGCGCGTGCGCGCCTGCCGCAGTGAGTTTGCCGCCGATGACAAAAGTGGGATCCATGCCTGCTTCTGAGAGGCAGGACGCCACCAGCGACGTGGTCGTGGTCTTGCCATGCGTGCCCGCAATGGCGATGCCTTGCTTCAATCGCATCAGCTCGGCCAGCATCATCGCACGCGGCACGATGGGAACATGCCTTTCCCGTGCCGCCACGACTTCCGGGTTGGTTTCCGGCACTGCCGTGGAAACCACCACTGCGTCGGCGCCCGCTATGTTTTCCGCCTGATGCCCCTGAAATACCTGTACACCAAGATTTTTAAGACGGCGTGTCGTGGCACTTTCGGAAAGATCCGAGCCGGAAACCGTGAATTCCAGATTGGCCAGCACTTCGGCAATGCCGCTCATACCCGCTCCGCCGATGCCAACGAAATGGATATGCTTGACGGCATGTTTCATCTTGCAGCCCCCTCGCACATGTCAGCCACGGTTTGGGTTGCTTCGGGTTTGGCCAACGACTGCGCAATGGTCGACATGGCAGCCAGTTGTTCACGCCTCAAGGTCGCAAGATGTGTTGCAAGTTTTTCCGCGCTTGACTCACCTTGCTGCATCAGCCAGGCCGCTCCGCTTTCAACCAGGAATCCGGCATTGGTGGTCTGATGATCGTCAACAGCAAAGGGAAATGGCACAAGAATCGCGGGCACACCCGCGCAGGCCAGTTCCGCGACCGTCATCGCCCCAGCCCGGCAAACCGCCAGATCGCACCATTCATAAAGAGTGGCCATGTCATCAACAAAGTCGCGTACGTCGGCCTCTACGCCAGCGGCGGCGTAGTTGGCGCGCAGCACTTCAACGTGCTGGCGGCCAGACTGGTGTACAACTTCCGGTCTGATATCCGGCGGCAGCAAGGCCAGCGCCTTGGGCAACAATTCGTTCAACGCGGCAGCGCCGAGGCTGCCGCCCACCACCAGCAGGCGCAATGGGCCTTCGCGGCCGGAATATTTTTCATGCTCATCGGACAGACGCGCGATCGGCTCGCGCACGGGGTTGCCGGTCCAAGCCGTTTCAACACCGCGACAAGGCAGCGGCTTGTCGTTTGCATTCTTGAACGCGGAAGGGAAAGCTACCAGCACCTTGTCGGCCAGGCAGGCCAATATTCGATTGGTCAGCCCGGCAATGCTGTTTTGCTCGTGTATGACCAGCGGTCGATTCATGAGCGCGGACATCATGCCACCCGGGAAAGCGGTATAGCCGCCCATGCCAAGCACCACATCGGGCCGGCGGGCAAGAATGGCTTTCAGGCTTTGCCAGAATGCCCGCAACAGCATAAACGGCGTCAGCGCGAATCGCAGCAGCCCATTTCCGCGCAGTCCGGACATCGACACCCAGACAATATCAATGCCTGCCGCCGGCACCACGCGCGCTTCCAGACCATTCTTCGTGCCAAGCCAGAAAACCTCCCAACCGCGTGCACGCATTTCATCCGCCACCGCAAGCGCGGGGTAGACATGTCCGCCGGTGCCACCGGCCATGACCATAAGGGTACGGTTGACTGATGCCATCAGAACGTCTTCCCGCGCATCATCTGCCGGTGCTCCCAGTCAATCCTGAGCAGAACCGCCACCGCAATGCAATTGGCCACGATGCCGCTGCCGCCAAAGGACAGGAACGGCAGCGTGAGGCCCTTGGTGGGCAACAAGCCGACATTGACGCCGATATTGATCCCGGCCTGTACGCCCAGCCAGATGGCGATGCCAAATGCCGCGAGGGCGCAAAAATTTCGCTCCAGCCGTGCAGCATGACGGCCTATGAGAAAAGCCTTACCCACCAGCATCACAAACATGGCTAGCACGACGGCGACGCCGATGAAGCCAAGCTCTTCCGCGATCACTGCCAGCAGAAAATCGGTATGCGCCTCGGGCAAGTAAAAGAGTTTTTCCACGCTGCCTCCCAGACCCAGTCCGGTCCATTCGCCGCGACCGAATGCAATCAGCGCATGGGAAAGCTGATAGCCCTTGCCGTATGGGTCGGCCCAGGGATCGAGAAAGCCGAGAATGCGCTGCAGGCGATAGGGCGACATCACGATCAGCGCAACGAAACCTGCCAGCAGCACGCCAATCAAGCCAATGAAAACCTTGCCGTTCAGGCCGCCCAGAAACAGGATGCCCATGGCGATGCTGATGATGACAACAAAGGCGCCGAAGTCAGGTTCCATCAGCAGCAATCCTCCTACTAGCAGCATCACCCCGGCCATGGGCATGAAGCCCTTTTTGAAGTCATGCATCAGCGCGGCCTTGCGTGTCGTGTAATCCGCGGCGTAGATCACGGCAAAAAACTTCATCAGCTCGGAGGGCTGCAGATTGGCAAAGCCCAATGAAATCCAGCGTCGGCTGCCATTCACTTCCTTGCCCAGACCGGGGATCAGCACAACGATCAGTAATATCAGGCCCGCCATGAAAAAGAACGGGGCCGCCTGCTGCCAGATGCGCATGGGCACCTGAAAAGCCAGTACGCCCGCCACCATGGCGACGACGAGAAATATGCCCTGGCGCAGCAGGAAGTAGTGCCCTTGATGTCCGGTCATGCGTGACCCCTCTGCAAAAGCAATCGAGGCGGAATAGACCATCACCAGACCGAAACCGAGCAAGGCAAGGACCAGCCAGACCAGAGCGAAATCCAGCTCGCCAGAGGGCTTGGGGGCGCGTGCTGCATAAAGCATCAGCCCGCCTCCCGATTTGATTTGAGCGCGCGCACGGCCTTCACGAACACTTCCGCGCGGTGGACATAATTGCGGAACATGTCGAAGCTCGCACAGGCAGGCGACAACAGCACCGCATCGCCATCATTGGCGAGTTCGAATGCCTGATTGACGGCCTCCTCTAACGACCCGGCCTTTTCCAGAGGCACGCCTGATCCGGCTATCGCCTGCTCAATGACATCGGCATCACGCCCGATCAAAACGACAGCCCGGGCATTGGCCATCACCGCCCGCTTGAGCGGCGAAAAATCCTGGCCCTTGCCGTCACCTCCCAGAATGACCACAACCTTTCGGTCCATGCCGTAAAGCGCGGCTTCGGTAGCGCCAACATTGGTACCTTTTGAGTCGTCGTAAAAACGCACACCGTCAATTTCTTCCACGAATTCGACGCGATGGGGCAAACCCCTGAAATGCGTCAGGCCACGCAGCAAGCTTTCCATCGGCAGGCCGATACAACTCGTCAGCGCAAGCGCAGCCAGTGCGTTAGCGGCGTTGTGCAGCCCAGCCACCGGCAGATCCGCGACAGATATCAGTTGCTCGGCACCGCGGCAAAGCTCGCCTTCACACAAACCGTAATCACCCTCGGCTGGCTCGTTGTTCAATCCGAACGTGACATGCCGCCTCCCTGCCAGCGACATGGCCATCACCCGTGCATCATCTCGGTTCAGCACCTGTACGCCATGTCCGGAAAATATCCGCGCCTTGGCCGCCGCATACGCTGTCATGTCTGGATAGCGGTCCAGGTGATCTTCGCTCAGGTTAAGTACCGTGGCGGCATCGGCATTCAGGCTCGCAGTGGTTTCGAGCTGAAAACTGGATAGTTCCAGCGCCCAGACCTGCGGCACCGGCTGTCCGCCATTTTCGATTTCCAGCAATGCATCCAGCACTGGCAGTCCGATATTTCCCGCGACACAGGTTGTGCGGCCCGCCGCTTCGCTCATCGCTCCGCACATGGCCGTGGTGGTGCTTTTGCCGTTGCTGCCAGTTATGGCAAGCATGCGCATCGGATGTTCGCGGTCGCGATTCAGCGCATTGACCGCTCGGGCAAACAGTTCCACATCGCCCACAGTCTCGATGCCTTTTCCCACTGCGCGTGCCACAGCGGGTTCGGCAAGCGGCACGCCCGGGCTTGCCACCAGCATGTCGGCGGATTGCAATGCAGTGTCTGCAAACGGACCGCAGTGCAACCTCACATCAGGCAGTGCATCAGCCAGTGCCTGCTGGTGCGGCGGCCGTTCGCGGCTGTCCGCTACAATCACTTCCGCTCCACGTGCTGCCAGCCATTTGGCGCAGGACAAACCCGTATCGCCCAGGCCGAGCACCAGGATCTTGCGTCCGGAAAGTTGCAGGCTGTCGTAGTTCATCGCAGTTTCAGGGTCGACAGTCCAACCAGAACCAGCATCATGGTGATGATCCAGAATCTGACAACGACCTGGGTCTCTTTCCAGCCCTTGAGTTCATAATGGTGGTGAAGCGGCGCCATGCGGAACACACGTTTGCCGGTAAGCTTGAATGAGGCGACCTGAATCATCACCGAGAGCGTTTCCATGACGAACACGCCGCCCATGATGAAGAGCACGATTTCCTGACGGGCGATGACCGCCACCACACCCAACGCCGCGCCCAGCGCCAGTGCGCCAACATCGCCCATGAACACCTCAGCTGGATAGGCGTTGAACCAGAGAAAGGCCAGACCGGCCCCTGCGATCGCTGCGCAAAACACCACCAGTTCACCCGCGCCGGGGATGTGTGGCAGTCCAAGGTATTTTGAAAACACCGCATGGCCCGCCACATAGGCAAATATCGCCAGCGCGGATGCCACCATCACGGTCGGCAGGATGGCCAGGCCGTCTAGCCCGTCGGTCAGATTGACCGCGTTGCTGGAGCCGACGATTACGAAATAGGTCAGCACAACGAAGCCAGATACCCCCAGGGGAATGGCGACTTGCTTGAAAAACGGTACGATCAGTTCGGTTTGAGCGGGCAGGTTGGTTGAGTAGGCGATATACAGGGCAGCAGCCAGCCCAATCACGGACTGCCAGAAATATTTCCAGCGTCCGGCAAGCCCCTTGGGATTCTTGTGGACGATTTTCTTGTAGTCATCGACCCAGCCAATGATGCCGAAACCCAGCGTGGTCAGAAGCGCAATCCAGACATATTTGTTGGTCAAATCCATCCACAGCAGGGTGGAGATCGCAACCGACATCAGAATCAGCGCACCGCCCATGGTCGGTGTACCGGCCTTGACGAGATGCGTTTGCGGGCCGTCATCTCGCACTGCCTGGCCAAATTTCATGATCTTCAACCGGTCGATCATCCACGGCCCGATAATGAAGGAAATGCTCAACGCAGTCAGTGTCGCCATTACCGCGCGCAGCGTCAGGTAATTGAACACATTGAATGCGCGGATATCTTGTCCCAGGGTTTGAAACAGCCACAGCAGCATCAGTGCACCTCCTCTGTCAGGCTGTTCACCACGCGCTCCATGCGCATGGCGCGTGAGCCTTTCACCAGCACTGTCACATCAGGCGCCAGCGCATTTTCAACTTCGGCCAGCAACTCCTCGATGCGCTCGAAATGCATGCCGCCAGTTCCAAAGGCGCGTACGGCTTCTTTCGATAAATCTCCCAGGCCAAACAGCCTTTCGACACCTGCTTGCCGCGCAGCCAGGCCCATCTGGGCATGCAGCGCGGGAGCGGACTCGCCCAGCTCGCCCATGTCACCGAGCACAAGGTATTTATGCCCCGACTCGCGTGCGAGTACGGCAAGCGCCGCGCGCGTGGAATCGGGATTGGCGTTGTAGGTATCATCAATGAAGCGGCCGCCATGCAGGCCCGGCTTGCGTTGCAAGCGACCCTTCACGCCTGTAAAGCCAGCCAAGGCTTTCGCAATGGTTTGCAGTTCAACATCCACCGACAGGGCACAGGCCGCGGCAGCCAGCGCATTACGCGCATTGTGCTCACCGGGAACAGGCAACGTCAGGCTGACCGTACCCCGCTCGCGGGCATCAATATTCAGCGAATCCCTGTCATTCGATACGTAGGTGCCGCGCACGTCCGCCTCGGGATGAAAGCCAAAAGTCAGTACCTGATGTCCGGCATTGATCCCGATCCAGTAATCCGCATGGGGATCGTCCCGATTGATGATGGCGACACCCTTTTCGTTCAATCCCTCGAAAATCTCGCCCTTTGCTTCGGCAATGGCCTGCACGGATCCCATGTGGCCAATGTGTGCCATCTGAGCATTGTTGACCAGGGCGACATCGGGTTTTGCCAAATGGGTGAGATAGCGGATTTCTCCCGAATGGTTCATGCCCATTTCCAGCACGGCATAACGATGCTGGCCACGCAGCCTAAGCATCATCATGGGGCAGCCGATGTCATTGTTGAGATTGCCTTCGGTGGCCAGCACGGCTTCCGGATTTCCTGTTTGCGACCTGAGTATGGCCGCCGTCATTTCCTTGACCGTGGTTTTGCCATTACTGCCGGTGACAGCGATGACAGGAATGCTGAATCGACTACGCCAGTGCGCGGCCAGCTTGCCCAGGCCAATGCGCGTGTCTTCCACCCGTATGCAGGGAGATGCCGCGACCGAAGCATCCGTGTTTACCATGACGCCCGCAGCACCCGACTCGATGGCCTGCCCGGCAAAGGTGGCGCCGTCGAATTTCTCGCCTTTAAGCGCAATGAACAGATCGCCTGATTTGACGGCGCGTGTATCCGTAGATACGGAAAGAAACTCGCGATCGTCCCCCGTCAGCTTTCCATTCACCGCAGCCGCTGCTTCGGACAGGCGCATCATGACCAAGCCTCCAATGCTTTCTGTGCCAACTCAACATCAGAGAAGGGAAGCTTCTGTCCCTGAATTTCCTGGTAGTTTTCGTGTCCCTTTCCAGCAATCAGCACGATGTCGCTGGCTTTGGCTTCGCCTACCGCCTCAAAGATGGCCCGGGCGCGATTGGCCTCGATACGGGATGACCCTGCCTGCACACCTTCAAGAATGTCCGCAATAATGACAGTTGGGTCTTCGTTGCGCGGATTGTCGCTGGTGACATACACGAAATCGGCGCCTTGCGAGGCAGCGCGGCCCATCAACGGGCGCTTGCCGCGGTCCCGGTTTCCGCCGCAGCCGAAAACACAAATGACTTTTCCGCCTTCACTCAGCGGCCGCAGGGCAGACAGCACTTTTTCAAGCGCGTCAGGCGTATGCGCGTAGTCAACAACAACCAGCGGAAGAGTGCCGCCACCCAGCATCTGCATGCGGCCGGCCGGTGGCGTAACTCTCGAAAGTGCATTGCAGGCATCATTCAGGGAAATGTTCGACACCAGCAATGCCGCAAGTGCTGCCATCAGATTGGCGGCGTTGAACCGTCCCAGCAGTCTGGCATGAAGTTCCGCGCGTCCCCATGCCGTGTTGAGCGACAGTGCCACGCCTTCGCGATCAGCCGAAATTGCTTCGGCCATCACCTCGCCCTGATGAAATCCATAGCCAATGGTTTTTACGCCATTTTTTCTTGCTGCCAGCGACTGTCCGAATTCATCGTCAAGATTCAGTACGGCGTATTTCAGTCCAGGCCAGGTAAACAGGACGGCCTTGGCTTCGGCATAGGCTTCCATGCTGCCGTGATAATCCAGGTGGTCGCGCGACAGATTGGTCAGCACCGCCACATCGAAATGGCAGCCATTGACGCGGCCCTGATGCAAACCGTGCGAAGACACTTCCATCGCACAGGCACGCGCGCCCTCCTTGACGTAGTGCGCCAGCATTTCCTGTAGCTGGACAGCATCGGGCGTGGTATTGAGTGATGGGCTCAGGCTTCCGGGAAAACCATTACCCAGCGTGCCGACAACCACCGAGGAGCTGCCGGTCATGGCAAGCGCCTGGGCAATCCAGTGCGCCACCGATGTTTTTCCATTGGTTCCGGTGATGCCAAACATGCGGAGCTTCTGACTCGGATCGCCATAAATGCGGGCGGCTATGGCGCCAATGTGTAATTTGAGATCTGGCACGGGCACATTCGGCACCTGCCAGGCGGGATCCCACAAGAAATGTGTTTCATCCCAGAGAACGGCTGGCGCGCCCTTGGCGATGGCCTGAGGAATGTAAGTGCGCCCGTCGTGCGCCGCGCCAGGATAGGCGGCGAATGCAGTCTGCGGGCCTGCGTGACGGCTGTCAGCGGTCAACGCTGTCAGCGGTACGTTCAATTGTTTGAGCACCGTATCGGGATCAGGTGGACTAACATGGGTCAATCGGGTTTCTCCATGTCAGGCCGCCCCCGGTTTCGTCAGCGATTGCGGCTGCGTTACACGTGTGGCAGGCATGTCAGGCGCATCAGGTGACACCCCAAGCTGTCTCAAAGACGCAGCCATAACCTGGGCAAACACCGGCCCCGCTACCGCGCCGCCGTAATAAACATCACCCTTGGGCTCATCGATCATCACCGCGATTATGAGACGCGGGTCGGAAGCTGGCGCCATACCTACGAAGGAAGAAATGTAGTGGTCAGTTGAATAATGTCCTTCAACCAACTTGCGCGCGGTGCCAGTTTTGCCTGCTACTCGATAACCCGGAACACTTGCAGCTATTGCAGTGCCACCTTCATTCGTCACGGTCTCCATCATGGTGCGCACCATGCGGGCTACCTGCGGTGACAGTACGCGCTCACCATTCAATTCCTGGGGTTCGCGTTTGAGAAAAGTCAGGGGCATGACCACGCCGTCATTGGCAAAGGCCATGTAGCCACGCGCCATCTGCATCAGACTGACGGACAGGCCGTGACCATAGGCATGGGTTGCCTGCTCCACCGGCTTCCAGGTTTCAGGATTACGTAATCGGCCCCTGGCCTCGCCAGGAAAACCGGAGCCAGGCTTCTGTCCGAAGCCCGCCCGGCTCAGCACATCCCAGAACTGCGTCGGGGTCAGCTGCATGGCCATTTTCACTGACCCGATGTTGCTGGATTTTTGCAGAACCTCGGTAACTGTCAACTCAGGGTGGTAATGCACATCAATGATGTGTTTGCCGCCAACGACATAATCCTTGGGCAGATAAAGGCGGGTTTCGGGTCGCACCAGGCCGCGTTCCAGCACCGCCGCAATGGTAAACGGCTTGATGGTCGAGCCCGGCTCGAACGTATCGATGACCGCACGATTGCGCATCAAGTCCGGCTTGTAGTTTTTCCGGTTATTGGGATTCACCACCGGGAGATTGGACAAGGCGAGGATTTCACCCGTCTTGGCGTCCAGCACCACCACGCCGCCGCCCTTGGCCTTGTGCTTTTCCACGGCTGCCGACAGTTCGCGGTGCGCGAGATATTGCAGTTTCAGATCCAGCGCAAGCCCCAGGTTGCCGCCCATGCGCGCGCCGCGCGCCGGGCTCAGATCCTGAATCACGTGACCGCGCCTGTCTCGCAATACATGGCGGCTGCCGGCCTTACCGGCCAGCCAGTCCTGATAGGCCAGTTCAACTCCCTCCTGGCCGACATCGTCGATGTTGGTAAAACCCACCACATGCGCGGCAACTTCCCCTTGCGGATAAAAGCGGCGGAATTCCCGATGCAGCTTCAAACCAGGCAATCCCAACGCAGTCACGCGCACTGCCTGTTCAGGCGTCAGTTTGCGATTGATCGCCACTTCTCCCTTGTGTGGCGTTTTAAGTTTCTTCGCCAGCGCATTGACTGGCATATCCAGCACGTTCGCCAAACGAACAATTTGCTGATAGTTCAAATGCTGCGCAAGGCTTGGCCGCGCCCATAAGGTTTCAACCGGCGTGCTGATTGCCAGCGCTTGTCCATAGCGGTCCTGCACCATACCGCGGTGAGCAGGGATGGCCACCTTGCGCGCGGCCACCGCATCTCCCTTGCCCTGCAGAAAGTCCGTATTCAGGCCTTGCAAATACACCGCGCGCACGGCCAGCGCCAGAAACCAGACCCCCAGCAAACCAGCGACCAGGGCAACCCGCCAGGGAACGATATGAACCTGAAGCAGCTTTCTGCTCGAATAGTTCACGGCTTCGCCCCTGATTCAATCAGCATAATCCTGTCGAGCGGCGGAGACACTAGGCCCAATTCATGCTGGGCTAGAGACTCTACCCGCGCATGGCTGACCAGCGTGCCTTGCTCAAGCTGCAACTTGCCCCATTCCACTTCCAGGTCTCTCGCCTCTTTTTTCAAATTCTCAAGATCAATGAACATCATGCGTGCCCGATGCTGGGCGGTCACCACTGCCAGCGCGCAAATCATCAACACCAGCGCCAGCAAAATATCCAGCCGCCTCATGCCGGCGCATCCGTTCGCGCGGCAACCCGTAACACCGCACTGCGCGCGCGAGGGTTGGTTTCAACTTCTGCCTCTCCGGCATGAATTGCTTTTCCAACACGACGCAAACGCCCCTGCGGAATATCAGCAGCGCGCACTGGTAATCCACGCGGCAATTCGGGGCCACTTTCTTGATCCCGCATGAACCGCTTGACGATACGGTCTTCCAGGGAATGAAAACTGATCACCGCCAGCCTGCCACCTGGTTTAAGTCTTCTGACACATACAGGTAGCACTGCCTCTAACTCCTCAAGCTCGCGATTGAGGTAAATCCGAATAGCCTGAAAGGTGCGCGTTGCCGGATGCTGGCCTGGCTCGCGCTTGCGCACCGCATTCGCGACAATTTGCGCAAGTTGGCCTGTCGTGCGAATCGGCGATGCTGCTCGCGCCGCAACAATCGCATTCGCAATCTGTCGAGCAAACCGTTCTTCGCCATAACGTTTGATCACCTCCACCATCTCATTTTCTTCTGCACGCGCAATCCAATCGGCCGCGCTGAGTCCACTATCCGGATCCATGCGCATGTCGAGCGGGCCATCCGCGCGAAAGCTGAATCCGCGTTCCGCTTCATCCAGTTGCGGCGACGACACGCCGATATCCAGCAAAATGCCGTCAACCTTTTCTATCGCCAGCCCGTCCAGCGCTTCTTCCATGCGCGAAAAGGGCACGCGAACCAGGCTTAAACGCGGATCATGAATTCGCTTGCCCGTCTCAATCGCCGCCGGATCGCGGTCCATCGCAATCAATTTCCCCACCGTCGACAGCTGTTCCAATATCAACCTGCTGTGCCCGCCGCGGCCAAAAGTGCCATCCACATAAACGCCGTCCGGCTTGATGGCCAGTGCGTCAATCGCCTCCCTGGCCAGCACCGGAAGGTGTGCCATCACAAGGTAAAACCCTCCAGTTCGGGAGGCAGTCCGTTTTCGCCAAAGCTCAGCGCCTGCGCGATCCGGGCCTCCCATTTCTCTTCATTCCACAATTCCACCCGACTCACCTGGCCAGCCAGCACTACGTTTTTGTCGAGGCCGGCAAATTTGCGCAGCATGGGCGGCAGCAGAATCCTGCCCGCACCGTCCATTTCAATTTCTTGCGCGTAACCAATCATGAGTTGCTTGATACTGCGTGTTTGGGGATTGAAGTCAGACAGCCCGGAGAGCTTTTTCTCGATGGGCTCCCATTCGGGAAGCGGGTAGAGGAGCAGGCATTCGCTGGGATCAGCCGTCACAATCACGCGACCGCTCGCCACCGCCAGCAGCACGTCACGATGCCGGGACGGCACTACGACCCGACCCTTGCTGTCCAGACTGACGGTGCTGACACCGCGGAACATGTCTCCCTCTCTCCTTTTTTGATTGTGGGCAATCACTCACCTGTAATGCCGCTGATTACAGGCAATACCCATAATCATCCACTTAATGGCACTTTTACCCACTATAGAGGGAAGAAATCTGCGCTGTCAAGCAACAAATTGAAAAATTTCCTTCAAGGTCAAAGACTTACATAACCTATCCACAGGACTGGCTTACCATATAAAACAAAGGGGTTATCCGTGCATCCTAAATACAATACACAGATTAATTAGATAACTTATTGAATTTATTGAAAGGGAGCTGGCCGATAAGCCGGGTTCTGTCAGGGGATTATCCCTGAGGCAGCCATTCCTCTAGATCCGCCATTGCTGGCGGATTCAAGCCACCTACCCGCAGACTCAGCGAGCCGCTTCATCGCCTGCCTATTTGGTGTTGCTCCGGATGGAGGTTACCGCGTTTCACCCCGGTCTTAACCGGCTCGTCTCTGTGGCCCTGTTCCTCGCCTCGCGGCGTCCGGCTGTTAGCCGGCATCCTGCTCTATGGAGCCCGGACTTTCCTCTCCGTGCGAAAGCACGCAGCGGCTGCCTGACCAACTCCCCTCATCATTATATGGTTGTTTAGTGGCTGATAATTGACTAATACACATAGCAAGGAGCCGCAATCCGACTCTGAAAGCCCTTATGTACAAAGCGGGCTCTATTTTATTAAGAGGAGATCATCATGAGACGACGGCTATATTTCATGGTGCCGGATATAACTGGCGCCCGCGTCATTCGCGACGAGTTGCTGCTCGCGCGCATTGAAGACAGCCACATACACGTGCTGGCCAAGGATGGCGTACCGATGGAAGGCTTGCATGAGGCATCCATCCTGCAGAAAACCGATTTCGTGCACGGCGCGGAAACCGGCCTGGTCATCGGCGGCGGCATCGGCATACTGGCTGGACTGGTTGCCATCCTGTTCCCGCCCGCTGGCGTCAATCTGCAACTGGTGACGATTCTGGTTACGGCCTTGATCGGCGCCGCTTTTGGCGCCTGGGTATCGAGCATGGTCGCCAGTTCCATCCCCAATTCGCGCCTCAAGACTTTCGAGGCCGGCATCGAATCAGGCCGCATTCTGATGATGGTGGATGTACCCGCCGGCCGCGTGGACGAAATCCGGAAACTCGTTGCCTCCCGGCATCCGGAAATTAGCGGCACCTTGCAGGAACCCACCATTCCGGCTTTCCCATAAACCTCCCTGCCGCGATTCCCCTGTCGCGGCCTTGACCTGAAGCGCAAGGCTTTCAGGTATGACGGCAGGCAAAAACCTGCCGTCGTTTTCTCACCTGTGAACTCTTGCGTTGACTGTTAGGCAAACAGCTTCCAGTTAATTATCTCTCCCGCACCCAGCGGGATAAGCTTCTGCCCGTCCATGTCCAGGCTGTCCGGCACGGTCCAGCACTCCTTCTTGAGTGTGATTCTCTCAACGTTACGCGGCAGGCCGTAAAAGTCAGAGCCGAAAAAACTGGCGAAGGCTTCAATTTTGTTCAACGCCCCTGCCTTCTCAAACACGTCCACATAAAATTCGATAGCGGCATGCGCGGAATAGATGCCCGCGCAACCGCATGATGACTCCTTGGAATGCTGGGCATGCGGCGCGGAATCGGTGCCAAGAAAGAATTTCGGATTGCCCGAGATGGCTGCATCAATCAATGCCTCGCGATGCGATTCGCGCTTCAACACCGGCAGGCAATAGTAGTGCGGCCGAATGCCGCCCTTGAACATCGCATTGCGATTGAAAAGCAGATGATGCGCCGTGATCGTGGCGCCGACATTCGCGGGCGCGGCCTTAACGAACGCCGCGGCCTGCCGGGTCGTAATGTGTTCCAGCACGATTTTGAGCTTGGGAAAATCCCTTATCAGGCGTGTGAGCGTGCGGTCAATGAATACCGCCTCGCGGTCGAATACATCAACCTCGGCATCCGTTACCTCGCCATGCAGCAATAACGGCACGCCATGCTCTTCCATGGCTGCGATAGCAGGATAGGCCTTGTGCATGTCCGTCACACCTGAGTCGGAATTGGTGGTAGCGCCGGCGGGATAGTATTTGACGGCATGGATGAAACCGCTTTGCCGGGCTTTCGCGATTTCTTCCGCCGGTGTGTTATCAGTGAGATAAAGCGTCATCAACGGCTCGAAGGCCATGCCTGCAGGCAACGCCGACAGGATGCGATCACGATAGCCGCGCGCAGCCTCCACGGTTGTCACCGGCGGCTTGAGGTTGGGCATGACAATGGCGCGCGCAAAGCGTTTCGCGGTATCGGGCAGCACGCTTTTCATGGCAGCGCCATCTCGCAAATGCAGGTGCCAGTCGTCGGGGCGAGTAATCGTCAGTTCATTCATGTTCTTGCATCAACAAGGCATAGAGTTCGGATTTCTTGTGGCCGGTGATTTTTGCGGCAAGTTTGGCCGCCTGGCTTGCCGGCAGATCTTCGGCCAGCAGCCGGGCAATACGCCCGGCCTCGGCCATCACTGGAGTTTCATTTTCCTCGCCTTCCACAACCAGCACAAATTCCCCTTTCTCGTGATAGTCGCTGTCATCCAGCCAATCGGTTGTCTCAGCCAGTTTCATCACGGCCAGCTCTTCAAATTGCTTGGTCAGCTCGCGCGCGATGAAAATCCTGCGATTTCCGCCAAGCATCCGCGCCATGTCAGTCAAGGTTTCTCGAACGCGATGCGGCGCTTCATAAAAAACCAGTGAGCAGGGCAGCGATTTCAGGGAAGCAAGCGCTTCCTGCCGGGCTTTTGCCTTGGGCGGCAAAAAGCCCGCAAACAGCCAGGGGCCGCCAGACAATCCCGAAACCGACAACGCGGCAACTGCCGCGCTGGCGCCTGGCAGAGGAATCACGAGAAACCCGGCGCCACGAACAGCCTCAACCAGTCTGCTACCCGGATCCGATATGGCAGGGGTGCCTGCATCGGTCACATACGCCACGGATTCGCCATTGCGGATTATTTCGATCAGCTTTTCCGCGCCCTGCTGTTCGTTGTGCGCCCGAACCGAGAGCAGCGGTTTGCTGATGCCAAGCATCGACAGCAATTGCCCGCTGACGCGGGTATCTTCCGCGGCCACCCGATCCACCCGTTTCAATATATCCAGCGCGCGCAGGGTGATATCGCCCATATTTCCGATGGGCGTGGCGACTACGTACAATCCCGAGGGTAACGGACCTTCATTCATTTATCTATTGTCGCAAATGCTGAAGCAACTATTGGGAAAATTCGCCGAAAACCGCGCGGAAAATTTACTGAAATCCGCCGGCCTCGTCATCGAAGCGCGCAACTGGCGTTGCCGTCAAGGCGAAATTGACCTGATTGCACGCGAAGGCAGCGTTCTGGTGTTTGTGGAAGTGCGCAGCCGAAAGCATGATGAATTCGGTACCGCCGCCGACAGCATCACCCTTGCCAAGCAGCGCCGCATCATCAAGGCGGCCAGGCATTATCTGGCCTCGCTGCCAGCGGTCCCCGCATGCCGCTTCGATGTAATCACTCTGGATAAAGGACAGGATCCCGAATGGATCAAATCGGCTTTCGATGATTTCGGATAATCGGGGATAATATGGGAACCTCTGATTAAGTCCTCCATGAACCGCGTTTACACGAAAAATGCTCAGCTGCAAGGCGCACGACGAAGGTTGTATGGACATACAGCCGAGGAGCGCAACGCCGCAGATGGGCATTTTTCGTGCAAACCCTTCGGGGCTAGACTTTCCGGGCGGTCTACTTTGTCGCGATGCTTGCGAAGGGGGTCGGCCATTCGCTGCGCATCGCTTCGCGCATCCCATCCCGGAAAGCCGACGCCGCGGTCATGAGGGGCTTAATCAGAGGTTCCCTCCATGATTGACCGCATCATCGAACAATTCAATGAGTCAGCGCGTTTGAAGCTGGACATGTCTGACCTGCTTCCGCCTGCAATCGCGCGGGCGGCGGATCAAATCCTGCAATGCATTCTGCGAGACGGCAAGATTCTGACCTGTGGTAACGGGGGTTCGGCTGCGGATGCACAGCACTTTGCCTCGCTGATGGTCAATCGCTACGAGCTCGACCGTCCGGGACTTGCCGCCATTGCCCTGAGCACCGACACATCGGTAATGACATCCATTGCCAATGACGATGCTTTCGATCAGATATTTGCCCGCCAGGTCTCTGCGCTGGGCCATCAGGGTGACATTCTGCTGGCCATTTCCACCAGCGGCCATTCACCCAACATATTGGCCGCCGCCGAAGCCGCGCGCCGGCGGGACATGACAGTCATTGCCCTGACAGGACGCGATGGAGGCGGACTTGCGGAACAATTGAGCGACCATGATGTTCTTATCTGCGTGCCGGCGGATTCCACCGCCCGCATTCACGAAATCCATTTATTGACCCTGCACTGTCTGTGCGATGCTGTGGACAGTGCCTTGCTTGGAGTTGAAACATGAAAAAATTTATCTGGGTCGCTTTACTTGCGGCCAGTCTGCCCGTTATTCATGGGTGTGCCGCCGTTGTTGTCGGCGGCGCCGCAACCGGCGTTATGGTGGCGGATGACCGCCGCAAGGCCGGCGTGTATCTGAAAGATGAAGAAATCGAGTTGCGCGCAATGGACCGTCTGCGCGGCCAGTTTCCGGAAAAAACTGTCAGCGTATCCGTGACCAGCTACAATCATCAGGTGCTGCTGACCGGACAGGTGCCCGACCTGGAGACCAAGACTCGGGTACAGGAAGCCATCCGTGTCATTCCCAATGTTGCCAAGGTGTATGACGAAACCACGGTTTCAGGCGTGACCTCGCTGACTTCGGAAACCAATGACGCAGCGATCACGACAAAAGTCAAAGCCCGCATGGTTCAAAGCGACAAGGTTGCCTCCAACCACGTAAAAGTAGTGACGGAAGCAAGCGTGGTTTATTTGATGGGGCTGGTAACCAAGGAAGAAGGAGAAGATGCCGCGAAAATCGCGGCGTCCACCAAAGGCGTCACCCGGGTGGTGAAAGTATTTGAATACCTGAATTGATCGCAACCTGCTCGAACAAACCCCGCGCCCAGTCATGAAATACCGCGACCTGCGTGATTTCATCGCCCAGCTTGAACAGATGGGCGAACTGAAACGCATCGCTCTTGAAGTCGATCCCCATCTGGAGATGACCGAGTTCTGCGACCGGATACTCAAACAGGAAGGCCCTGCCATCCTATTTGAAAAACCCAAAGGCTACGGCTTGCCGGTTTTGGGAAACTTGTTCGGCACCGTCAAGCGCGTCGCACTGGGCATGGGCGAGGAAGACCCGGCAAAACTGCGCGAAATCGGCAGACTGCTTGCCTACCTGAAAGAGCCGGATCCGCCGAAGGGACTTAAAGACGCCTGGGAAAAGTGGCCGCTGCTCAAGCAGGTGATGAACATGTCGCCGAAGGAAGTGGGCAGCGCGCCATGTCAGGATATTGTGTGGGAGGGCAAGGATGTGGATTTGTCGCGCCTGCCCATTCAGACCTGCTGGCCGGGTGACGCCGGACCATTGATCACGTGGGGACTCGTGATCACCAAAGGCCCGCATAAAAAACGCCAGAATCTGGGCATCTACCGTCAGCAGGTAATTGCTCCAAACAAAGTCATCATGCGCTGGCTGGCGCATCGTGGTGGTGCGCTGGATTTCCGTGAATTCCAGCAGGCGCATCCCGGTCAACCGTTTCCGCTTGCAGTCGCACTCGGCGCCGATCCGGCCACTATTCTGGGCGCGGTGACGCCCGTGCCGGATTCGCTGTCCGAATACCAGTTCGCCGGATTGCTGCGCGGATCAAAGACCGAAGTCCTGAAATGCTTGGGCAGCGATTTGCAGGTGCCGGCCAGCGCGGAAATCGTGCTCGAAGGCCACATTCACCCGGATGAGATGGCGCCAGAAGGTCCTTTCGGCGACCACACCGGCTATTACAACGAAGTCGAACGCTTTCCTGTTTTCACCATCGACCGCATCACCATGCGGCGCGATCCCATCTACCATAGCACTTACACCGGCAAGCCGCCGGATGAGCCTGCCATTCTGGGTGTTGCGCTGAACGAAGTCTTTGTGCCGCTGCTGCAAAAGCAGTTTCCTGAGATTGCCGATTTTTATCTGCCGCCGGAAGGATGCAGCTACCGCATGGCCGTCGTCAGCATGAAGAAGCAGTACCCCGGCCACGCCAAACGCGTGATGTTCGGCGTATGGAGTTTTCTGCGCCAGTTCATGTACACCAAGTTCATTCTCGTCACCGACGACGATGTCAACGTGCGCGATTGGAAGGAAGTCATCTGGGCGCTGACAACACGTGTTGATCCCGCGCGCGATACCCTCATCGTCGAAAACACACCGATCGACTACCTCGATTTCGCCAGCCCGGTTTCAGGATTGGGCAGCAAAATGGGCATCGACGCCACCAACAAGTGGCCGGGCGAAACCCAGCGGGAATGGGGCACGCCGATTATGATGGACCATGCGGTCAAGGCGAGGGTGGATACGCTGTTCAGCCAGCTGGGGATTTAGAAATCCTCTTCGACTGACGGTCAGGGATTCGCCGGACCCATCTGGATGTTTTTCCTCACTTCGATTTCCGTGTGCGTCAGCGTGACCTCCACGGGTTTTGCCGGCGTGACGCGCAGCTCATATTCGCCCGCCTCGGGAGAAATCACCCGCAGCATCGTTTGCGTTACATAAGTCGCACCCATCGGTGAATCGATCGTGCCGGTGTGATTGATATTGAAAACGCTACTGGCAACAATGGAGCCGTTTCTGCTCAGGCTGGCCTGATAGGCATTCCACTTGCCGACCTCATTTGGATCGTCGCCATGCTGCGCCTTGAAGTTGATTGCAACGGGTGACATGTCGGGCGAAAGCTGGATCAATACCGGTCCGAAACTTCCATCCTCGCTTGCCGCCACAGGAATCAGAAAATCCCGCTCGCCCGTTGTCACACCTTCGCAGCCCCCCAGCACAAAGGCCGCAAGCACTGATGAAAGCACGCCAACGCTCAATATTCTGTTCATGCGATCACTTCCTTTTTAGTCAATAAAGAGTCAGCCGCCCCATTCCGGCAATCAGACACTGCCATCAAGGGCTGACAGTTGCAAACCATTCAGTTCATGCCGTGCAAGAACATAATACAGCCCAGCCCACACCCCCTTGAATCCGTTCTCGGTAAAATTTTGTACTACCCGCGCGAGTGGCACCACCAGTAAAGCCAATGCCAAATGCAAAGCGAAAAATCCTGGCGGATTGTCATTCCTTGTGGCAGGCCGTGCAGCCCTTTTTGAAAAACGAGTAACGCGTGATGAAGAAATAGAGCAGCACTGGCCAGATCGCCAGCAGGCCGTACTCCCAAACCGCAAGCGGATCGCCCTGCCACCAGTGAACAGCCACCACCAGCCCATGTATCAGCGCCAGGCCAAAAGCCATATAACAAACCAGACGCAACAGCGCTTTCACTGCGGCATGCCCTGATACACCCATTCAACCAGCGCATCCTGCGCGGCCCCGCCACGTTCGGCATTGGAATGGTTGATGAAATTGACCACCACCCAGCGGCGTCCCTGATTGTCCAGAACATAGCCTGCCAGATTTTTTGCGCCATTGAGCGAACCAGTCTTGAGGTGGGCGTTGCCTGCGACACCGTTCTTCTTGTTGCGTGTCTTCATGGTGCCGTCCACCGCGGCTATCGGCAGCGAAGCCGCCAGTTCCGAAAACAGCGCGCTTTGATAGGCCGCCTGCAGCAGCCTCGCCATCGAATGCGGGCTGATGCGTTCGATCCGCGAAAGACCCGAACCATTCTCAAGTACCAGTTCGGAAAATTGCAGGCCCCTGCCACTCAGCCATTCACGCACCACCTTAGCGCCTTTCTCAGGTGTGCCGGGTGCGCCGAATTTTTCCGCACCCAGCGTCAACAACAGCTGGCGCGTCATGACGTTATTGCTCCACTTGTTGATATCGCGGATGACATAAGCAAGCGATGGCGAATCCAGCCTAGCCAACAGCAGAGATGTGGCAGGGGTTGCGCCTTGCGAAATTTGTCCGGACAGGGCTCCGCCAGCTTCCTTCCACAGGGCCAGGAACATGCTCGCAGCGGTGAGCGCGGGGTCCCCAAGATTGACCGGATAGCTTTTTTCTCCGCACAGCCGCGAGAAATTGCCAGACACAACCAGCTGCTGTCCTCCATTTCCAGGCAGCAGGTCAAATCCCGGGCGGCTCTCTTCATTGCAGTAGCCATTGGTCAGCCGCACCTGGTTCACAAGACTGTAACCAGTCGGCAGCGGATCGACGTTCAGTTTTACGCCTGAATTTTCAACGCTCACGCGAACCGTAGCTGAATTGAAATTGGCCAGCAACGCGGATGGAGGCGTGTTATAAGCCCGGCGGGGATCGCCGTCAAACCGTCCCGGGTCGAACGCGGGCAAGTTGAACCATGAAGCATCCGCCACCAAATCGCCTTCAATTGTCATCAGGCCGCGCTGCCTGAGTTCGCGCACCAGCAGCCATACTCGCTCAAGCGTCAGCGTGGGATCGCCATATCCCTTCAGATACAGATTTCCGGAAAGCTTTCCATTCACCACCGGACCATCGACATACGCTTCAGTCTTCCAGGCATAAGCCGGGCCAAGAATCTCCAGGCCGGCATACGTGGTCAGCAACTTCATGACCGAAGCCGGATTGAAGGCAGATTGCGCCTGGTGCATAAAAGCCGGTTCAGCCTTGCCTGCTTCCCAGATCACCACGCCAAAGCGGCTTTCCGGAATGCCCGCAGACTTGAGTGCACCGCTGATTTGCGGGGGCAAACCTTGCGCAATGACCAATGAAGGCAGCAATGGCAGTGAAATAAGCACTGCAATGAATCGTGCTTGCATGGCATCAGAAATCGTAGCGAGCAACTGGGGGGCAAGGCGCCTGGCGCGCAGGAAGCGGAATGTATATGGACAAACATGAGCATTCCGAGCACCGCGCAACGCAGTCCTCCTGCCGCGCAGTAGATTTATGATGCCATGTAAAAAAAATGGGGCCTTCATCGGCCCCATTATGCCAAGCAATTATGCAATCAGCTCAGGTCATTCACATACCACGCCATCGCTTCCTTCAGCCCTTCGGCCATGTGGTGGGATGGTTCATAACCCAACAGCTTCCGCGCCTTGCTGACATCCGCCTGTGAATGACGCACATCACCCGCACGGAAATCGCGGTAAGTGGGTTTGAAATTTTGCAGATGCGGAAATTGCGGCAACAGGCTGACGCGAATGGCCTCGAACAAGTCGTTCAAGGTAGTGCGGTCGCCCACCGCCACGTTGTAGACCTGATTGGATGCTTCAGCATTCTCCGCCGTGGCGGACAGGATGTTGGCCTGAATGACGTTGTCGATATAACAGAAGTCGCGGCTCGTTTCACCGTCGCCGTTCACATACACCGTTTCGTTGTGGATCATGCTGGCGACCCATTTCGGAATCACCGCGGCATAGGCGCCTTCCGGGTCCTGGCGTCGGCCGAAGATATTGAAATAGCGCAGACCGATCGACTCCATGCCATAAGCACGGCCGAACACGTCGGCATACAGCTCATTGACGTATTTCGTTACCGCATAGGGCGACAGCGGCTTGCCGATGATGTCTTCCACCTTGGGCAGCCCGGGATGATCTCCATAGGTCGAGCTGGACGCCGCATAGACAAAACGCTTGACGCCCGCGTCCCGCGAAGCCACCAGCATGTAGATGAAGCCGTCGATGTTGGAAGCATTGGTGGTCAGCGGGTCTTCGATGGATCGCGGCACCGATCCCAGCGCGGCCTGATGCAGGACATAATCCACCCCCGACACTGCCTTGCGGCAAGTCTCCAGGTTGCAGATATCCCCGCGCAGAAAGCTGAAACGCGACCATTTTTCATCGCCAACACTGGCGGCGACTTCATCCAGATTCTTCTGATGGCCGGTGGCAAAATTGTCCAGACCGACCACATGCTGATTGAGGTTCAACAGCGCTTCGACCAGATTGCAGCCAATGAACCCTGCTGCGCCCGTCACCAGCCAGGTTTTTGGCGCCGACAACAGTTGCGCCCGCACATCCTGATAGCGTGACATCAAAGTCTCCACAGTTTGAAGCCGGCACCCGCCACGGTGGCAGGATCATAAGCGGATTTCACATCGGTAAACACGCCGCCCCTTTTCAGCCTGGCGGTCAAATCGCCAAAGGGTTTATCCAGATACGCCTTGTGCGCCACAGCAGCGATTACCGCGTCACATTCGGGCATCTCTTCCCATTTTGTCAGGCTGATGCCGTATTCATGCTCGGCTTCCTTTGGCTCACCCAGCGGATCGTGCACATTCACCACGCAGCCGAAGGATTGCAGTTCACGGATCACATCGACGACTTTGGAGTTGCGCAGATCGGGGCAGTTCTCCTTGAAGGTCAGCCCCAGCACATTGACCTTGGCGCCCTTCACCTGCACCCCGTTGCCGATCATCTGCTTGACGGTTTCCTGCGCCACATAAGCGCCCATGCCATCGTTGATGCGGCGGCCAGCCAGAATCACCTGCGGATGGTAGCCCAGCATGTCGGCCTTGTGCGTGAGGTAATAGGGGTCGACGCCGATGCAATGGCCGCCGACCAGACCGGGGCGGAAAGGCAGGAAATTCCATTTGGTGCCGGCGGCTTTCAGAACTTCCAGGGTATCAATGCCCAATCTATGGAAAATCAGCGACAGTTCGTTCATCAGCGCGATGTTCAGATCGCGCTGCGTGTTCTCGATCACCTTCGCGGCTTCGCCCACCTTGATCGAGCTGGCCTTGTGCACGCCGGCGGTAATCACGCTGCCATACAGATCGGCCACCTTCTCCAGCGTGGCGGCATCATCGCCGGACACCACTTTCACGATCTTGGTAATGGTGCGTTCCTTGTCACCCGGATTCACGCGCTCGGGCGAATAACCAACGTGAAAATCCTGCATCCATTTCATGCTGGAATTTTTTTCCAGAATGGGAATGCAGACCTCCTCGGTCGCACCGGGATATACCGTGGATTCGTACACCACGGTGGCGCCTTTTTTCATGTATTTGCCTACAGTCTTGGAAGAGCCAACGAGCGGGGAAAAATCCGGAATATGGGCTTCGTCCACGGGTGTGGGCACGGCAACGATGATGAAATCGGCTTTGGAAAGCTCGGATGGGTCAGTCGTCACCTTGAGGCGAGTGGCGGCTTTCAGGTCCGCTGTTGAAACTTCGCCGGTGGGGTCGCAAAATTGACGGTAGCTGTCTATTTTTTCAGTCGACAAGTCATAGCCGATGGTGTCATATTTCTTGCCAAACTCGACCGCGAGGGGCAGGCCGACATAGCCCAACCCGACCACTGCAACCACACTCATGAAAGCGCTCCTATGAAAAAAGTGAATAGCCTAGCCGGTCGATTTTACCCAAAGATGATGGCTTTACTGACCGGATTGATGGTTTGTTCGGGGTTTTTCCTGAGCAAGGCCCATGCCGAGGTCGCCGATACCCTGCTCAAAATCAAGCCCGCCGTGATCGGCATCGGCACCTACCAGCCCTTGCGCAGCCCGCGCGGCCAACTGAAAGGCACAGGGTTTGTCGTCGCGGACGGCCGCCACGTTGTAACCTGTTACCACATTGTGAAAGCGCTGCCCGACGTCGAAAAAAATGAAACCTGGGCAGTGTTTGTAGGGCAGGGGCGCAATATCCAGTACCGCCCCGCAAGCAAGGTCGTCATTGATGAAGAAAACGATCTCGTCCTGCTTAAAATCGAAGGTGACCCGCTTCCCGTCCTGAAGCTAGGCGATGAAACCGCGGCGCGGGAAGGCGAGCAGCTCTATTTCACCGGCTATCCCATTGGTTCGGTACTCGGCCTCAATGCATCCACCCACCGGGCCGGACTGGCTGCAATCGTGCCCATCTTTCAACCGTTGGGGCAGGCGGGCAGGCTCAATGCACGCACCATCCGTCAGGCCGACAATCCCTACCGAATATTTCAGCTGGATGCCATCGCCTATCCCGGCAACAGCGGCAGCCCCCTGTGGAACCCGAAAACCGGCGAAGTGATGGGCGTAGTCAACTCGGTCTTTATCAAAGGGGCGAAGGAAACGGTGCTCACCGATCCCAGCGGCATCAGTTATGCCATCCCCGCCACTTACATCAGGGACCTTATGAAGCGGGCGGGGCTAAGCCAGTAGATATTTCTCACCCGCTTCCGGCACTTGCGCTTCCCAGCCCAGATCATGCCGGATTTTTCCAGCGAACAGTTCCGCGGTCTCAGCCTCGCCATGCACCACAAAACATTGTCGGGGAGCCGCGCGGAACCTGCCAAGCCAGCCCATCAATGCAGCCTGGTCGGCATGGGCAGACAGGCCGCCGATGGTATACCTGCGCGCGTGCACCGGCACTTCCTCGCCCATGATGCGCACGCTTTTCGCGCCATCCACCAGCCGCCGCCCCAGCGTGCCTTGTGCCTGAAAGCCGACAAAAATCACGCTGTTCTCATCGCGCGGCAAATTGTGCCGAAGGTGATGCTTGATACGCCCCGCATCGCACATGCCGGACGCCGCGATGATGATGGCGCCCCCAGAAATTCGATTGATGGCTTTTGAATCCTCCACCGATTCGGTAAACGTTACCGGCAAGGCCGTATGGCGACCTGATTGCATATGCTGGACAAATCCGCGAGCCTCTTCGTCCAGCAGACGGTGGTGCCTGAGCGTGATTTCGGTTGCCGCGCGCGCCATGGGCGAGTCCACGAAAATACGCGGCTTGCCAACAAGCTTCCCCTCCTGTGCCAGGTCCGACAGGATGAACAGCAGATCCTGCGTGCGGCCGACAGCAAAAGCGGGAATCACAATGTTGCCTCGCCGGCGCTCCAGCGTTTCGTTGACTGCTTCCACCAGTTCATCGAAGGTTTCGCTCATCGGCTTGTGCAGCCGGTTGCCATAGGTCGACTCAACTACCAGATAATCCGCCTGTTCGATGGGTGTCGGATCCTTTACCAGGGGATGGCCGGGTTGCCCAAGATCGCCGGAGAAAACGATCTTGCGCGTAACGCCTTCCGTTTCCAGCCAAACTTCCAGAATCGACGAACCCAGGATATGGCCCGCATCCCTGAAACGCACCTTCACGGAAGCATGTGGCTTAATTTCCATGTCATACCCCACGCCATGCAACTGGCGCAGACTGTCTCGCGCCTGTGCCACCGTATAGATCGGATTCACGCTATTGGGGTCGCGCAGCGTTTCGCCGCGCCGCTGCCACTCGCGCGCGCGTTCCGCTTCCTTTTCCTGGATATGCGCGGAATCCAGCAGCATCACTTCCAGCAGGTCGCAGGTTGCGCGCGTCGTGTAGATCGGACCAGCAAACCCACGAGCGACAAGTAAGGGCAACAGTCCGGAGTGGTCGATATGCGCGTGGGTCAGCAGCACAAAATCGATTTGTTTTGCTTTCAGATGCAATGCGTCACGGTTTTTTTGCGAAGCGCCCAACCCCTGAAACAGGCCGCAATCGACCAGAAACCGCACCGATTCCGTTTCCACCAGAAAACAGGAACCGGTAACTTCACCCGCTGCGCCAAGAAATGTGATGTTCATTTGATTTCGTCCAGTATGAGTTGAGCGGCCATCGCCATTTTCACCATCTCGTCTTCGCCCACCACATAGGGTGGCATTAAATACACCGTATTGCCGATCGGCCGCAACAGCACGCCAGCTTTCAACGCGGCTTGATAGGCACGCGTGGAGAAACCGGGTGTAACGTTCTGCACATCAAAGGCCCAGATCATGCCGAGGTTGCGAAAGTGTTCCACACGCCGGTGGTGTCTCACCGGTTCCAGCAAAGCGGAAAACCGTTCAGCCCTGACACGGTTGGCTTCGATCACCTTGTCCTGCTCGAAAATATCCAGCACAGCCAGTGCCGCGCGGCAGGCCAGCGGATTGCCAGTGTAGGAATGCGAGTGCAAAAATCCCTTTGACGTTTCGTCAGCATAAAACGCGGCGAACACTTCATCCGTGGTCAGCACGCAGGAGAGAGGCAGATAGCCGCCGGTGATGCCTTTTGAGAGGCACATGAAGTCCAGTCTAATGTCCGCCTGCTCGCAGGCGAACATCGTCCCGGTTCGGCCAAAGCCGACCGCAATTTCATCCGCGACCAGATGCACCTGGTATTTCGTGCAGAGTTCACGCGCACGGGAAAGATAAATCGGGTGATACATGGCCATGCCGGCAGCGCCTTGCACCAGCGGTTCCAGAATGAATGCGGCAATCGTTTCGGCATGCTGCTGCAGATAAGTTTCCAGCGCTTCCGAGCAGCGGATCGCGAAGGTTTCATCGCTTTCACCCGCTTCCACCAGCCGGATATCGGGCGACGGCATCTGAACAGAATGCCGCAACAATGGCGCGTACTGATCCTTGAATAGCGCCACATCCGTCACTGACAAGGCGCCCAGCGTTTCGCCGTGATAGCCGTTTTGCAGGCTGATGAATTGTGTCTTGCCGGCTTGTCCGGTATTGCGCCAATAATGAAAGCTCATCTTCAGCGCAATTTCCGTCGCGGAAGCACCATCCGATGCGTAGAAGGCATGGCCCAGGCCCGTCAGATTGGACAGGCGCTCAGACAATTCAACCACCGGCTCGTGCGTGCAGCCGGCCAGCATGACATGCTCGATTTTCTCAAGCTGGTCGATGATGGCTGCATTGATGCGCGGATTGGCGTGGCCAAACAGATTCACCCACCAGGATGAAATCGCATCGACGTAGCGATTGCCCGCATCATCAAACAGCCATGCTCCTTCCCCGCGCGCGATTGCCAGCGGCGGCACCGTCTCCAGATTTTTCATCTGCGTGCAGGGGTGCCAGAGAAACTGGCGGGAACGATCTTGCAGGGAAGACATGGAGGCTATGGGTTATGGGCTGGGGGAAGTATAGCCTCCTCACGCCTCAGACCTCACGCACCACCTCAGTTGTATTCGCCGCTTGCCGGGTTGAGCTCGATGTAAAACGGCGACATGCTGGTATGCGAAGCTTCTTCGTGCTCGGGCCGCCGGTTGCGCAGCGCCATTTCCACTTGCGCGGCCTTGAGTTGCGCGGGGTCAATCAGTTCCGGATAAAGGTGATGATGCTTGATCATTTCCGCTGCCCGCATGCGGGCAAGCGTCTCCATGGCGCGCCGCGTCTCCGGCTCCAGCGTATCCAGCAGCAGCAGCCAGGGCGCCTGCCAGCCCAGATAATCCGACATCAGTTGCGAATAGGGTGACTCATGCTGATCCGGCGCCAGGAACAAGTCCGGAAACAGGCTGGCCGACATGCTCCGCCCGTCCTGAAGACTGAGACCGCTGCCATCTGGCAGACGGGCAACCCATTCCACTCCGGAAGCCTGCTGGTTTATCCAGCCATTCAGCATCCCGGCAGCATTGTGTTTGCCGGAAGATGGGCTGCGAAACTGTTCCTCGGCCGCGTATCCCGCGCGCCAGTGCACCGGCGCTTTTGAAGACATTTCCGCTCGTGCCTCTTCTTCCGTCAGCACGCTATGCAGCAGCGCCATCGGCTGTCTGTCTTCATCCACCAGCCATTGCTCGAAGAAATCAATAAAGGCAAACGGAACATCCTGATGGTGTCCGCGCAGATAGGCATAAACAATGTGGCCCTGCGCTTCCAGCCGCTTGAAATCTTCCGAGGGGTAAAGTGGTCCGCGCTTGAGTCCGTCGGCCTTGCTCCAGCTGCCATAACGGATATCGCTGATCTGCGCGCGGCCTTTCAACCCCGCCTGCAAACTGTCATTGGCGACGTAGATATCCCAGTGGATGCCATCCATGGTGACGGCTTCGGCGGATTCATATTTGATGACATTGACCACCCCGCGGAAGGGATTAAGCAACCGCTGCGCGTAGGTATGAATTTGGCCGGAGGTGGAACTCATCGTTTTTTATTCTGGATCAACGTTCTCAAGTTTTAAAGCCGTTTTTTTCATAGGAATTAACGACCGTTCGTCGGCTCGCCTTTAAAGGAAATTGGCGGGGCAAACCCCCGCATTTCGCCAATATCCCGACAGCCCTGTTGCGCTACCGTCAACATCAGAGATCGTCCTGGAGCAGGACTGTTGCAGCCACCGTGGTCCATCAATCATTACCTCTTGATTGCAAAGGATTTTCTGGTCGTGAGCAACAACCCGTCAGATGAAAAGTTACTGCCTGGAAATATGCGGGCGCGAACCCGGAAAACCATGCCAGATCATCAGGCCTGCATGTATGACGATCGCCGCTTCAAGACCTGACCGGCCGCGCCGATAAGTGATTTAGGCAAATATAAAACAAGAAATTTGAACCCTTATGCAACCCCAGGCCAAACCGCTCCAGTCCAGTCAGGCACACGCTACGCCCGCGCTTTCGCAGCAAAAAATTGCTGCCCAGGCCCCGCGCGCAGCGCTTTCTGCCGAGCAGTTGTTGCAATTGCAGGCCGAATTGCTGGGCCGCAAGCGATTCAACGAAGCCGCCACCGGCCTGGCCCAACAGCTGGCAAGCAGCCTGAAATGCGACCGTGCCAGCATCGGCTGGCAGGAAAAGAACGGCATGAGCATCATTGCCGCCTCCTATGTCGCTGAAGTACACATCCGTCAGGAAACCGCCCGGCTGATCGCGGCCGCGATGGAAGAAGCCGCCGAACAGGGCGTCAGGCTCATCCATCCCGAACCCGCCAGCGGCAAGCCGCTCATTCTCCTGGCGCATGACGAACTGGCGCGCCGTCAGGGTTATTCGATTTGCACCGTTCCTCTGGCATACGATGGCCGCATCGTCGGTGCGCTGACCATGGAGCGCCGCGACCGGGAATTCACCCCGGCGGAAGCATCACATATCGAACGCGTTGGAGCGATGCTGGCCCCCTCGCTAGTGATGAAATATGAAAACAGCTTGTCACTCTGGCGGCGTTTCGCCACAGGTTTTAAAAACGGGCTTGATCATCTTCTGAAGTCAGACACCCCAGCGCGCAAACCGGTCATCATCGGAATCGCTAGTGCGTTTGTGCTGCTGGCTGCCGTGTTGCTGGTTCCGGTCAGCTATCACGTCAGCGCGCCCGCGCAACTGGAAGGCGCCATTCAGCGAGTGCTTACTGCGCCTGCAGATGGCTATCTGCATCAGGTTCATGTGAGACCCGGCGACCGCGTGACGGCGGGTCAGGTGCTGGCCGAACTGGCCGACCAGGACATGCAGGTGGAACTGCGCGGACTCGAAGCCGAACTTGCCCAGCACCAGAACGCACTGATTTCCGCCCAGGCGCACGGCGACCGCGCGGAATACAGCGTCAGCCAAGGCCGAGCCGAAGCCGCCCGCGCCCGGCTCGAACTATTACAGCAGCAAATAGAACGCAGCCAGTTGCGCGCACCATTTGACGGCGTGGTCATCAAGGGCGATCTGACCCAGTCGATCGGCGCCCCGGTCGAACGCGGCGTCGAACTCATTACCCTGGCGCCTTCGACGGGTTATCGCTTAATGATCGAAGCCGAAGAATCCGAAATCGCCGATCTCAAGCCCGGCCAAACCGGCCGGCTGATTCTCGCCGCCCTGCCTTCACAGGCCCTGCCTGTGCGCATTGAACGCATCACCCCGCTTGCCAGTACCGAAGCAGGGCGTCACTTCTTCGCGGTCTACGCCACGCTGGAAGGCAAGCTGCCCGCGCTGCGCCCGGGCATGCAAGGCTTCGCCAAAATCGAAGTGGACAAACGCCCTTTATTGGTGAACTGGGCCGGCCGCATGTTCAACTGGAGCCGTATCCAGCTGTGGTCCTGGGGAGCTTAAAGTGGCTTCCGAATCGCTGTTCAGTCCCAACTGGTTTCGTGTCGCCAATCTGCACCCGCAGGTGGGTGGCCACGTGCAGGTGCGCCGCCAGTCCAGTCGCGATGCGCTGTGGTATGTGTTTACCGATACCGCCACCGGCCGCCAGCATCGGCTGAACGACATCGCCTATCAGTTCGCCGGCCGCTGCAACGGCAGGCATTCCGCCAACGAAATCTGGGAAGCCCTGCTGCGGAAACTGGGCGACCATGCGCCCTCGCAGGAAGAAATCATTCATCTCATTGGGCAGCTGAGCGAAGGCGGCATGCTGCAGGTCGAAAAACTGTCGGATGTCGAAGCGCTGTTCGAGCGACATGAAGAACGCGCCAGCAAGCAGCGGCGCAGCGCGCTGAACCCGCTGTCATTCCGCCTCAACCTGTTCAACCCGGATCGTCTGTTGCGCAGATTCGATGGCATTGGCCAGCATGTGTTCCGCACCTGGGTGCTGGGAGTCTGGGCGCTGGTCGTTGGCCTGGCGCTGTTCAGCGGATTCGCCCACTGGGACGAACTGCGCGCTCATGCCGCCACCTACCTGCTGACGCCGCGCTATCTGATCCTGATGTGGCTGTGCTTTCCTGTCATCAAGGCCGTGCACGAACTGGCGCATGGCCTGGCGGTGCGTCGCTGGGGCGGCGAAGTTACGCAAATGGGTATCGCCCTGCTGGTGCTGATCCCGGCGCCCTTTGTCGATGCTTCGGCGGCTTCTGCTTTCCGTCCGGCATACCAACGGGTCATGGTCAGCGCGGCCGGCATCATGGTCGAGTTGTTGATCGCGGCGCTGGCGCTGTTCGTCTGGCTCAACATCGAACCCGGCCTGCTACGCGACATCGCCTTTGTCTTCGCCTTCATCGGCAGCGTATCGACCGTGCTGTTCAACGGCAACCCGCTGCTGCGCTTCGACGGCTATTACATGCTGAGCGATGCGCTCAATCTCCCCAATCTTGCCCCGCGCAGCAGCCGCTACTGGGCTTACCTGGCGCAGCGTTACCTGCTCAAGCTGCCCGGCGCGCAATCGCCCGAACCCGCAAGCGGCGAGCGCGTGTGGCTGCTGATCTACGCACCGCTGTCCTGGCTGTACAAGTTGTTCATCGGCATGATCATCACGTTCTGGATCGCGTCGAAATCGTTTTTCATTGGCCTCGCCGCCGGCCTGTTCCTGCTCGTCACCACCCTCGCGCAGCCGCTACACAAAGTGCTGCGTTTCGCGTTTTTCTCGCCCGTGCTGGGCACACAGCGCATGCGCGCCCGCATGATCACGACTGGAGTGGCGGCGGTTGTCCTGCTGGCCTTCGGCGTCATGCCCATGCCCTCGACCACCGTGGCGGAAGGCGTGGTGTGGCTGCCCGAGCGCGCGCAACTTCGCGCGGAAACCGGCGGTTTCATTGTCAGCGTGGCGGCGCGCGATGGCGACACCGTCAAGCCGGGCCAGTTGATCGCCGTACTCGAAGACCCTGCTCTGGAAGCCAGCCGCCGCGAATTGCAGGGCAAGCTGGATGGCCTGCGTGCCGAGCATTACCAGACTTTCATGAGCGATCCGTTCAAGGCCAGGAATGCCGATGAGGCCATGCAACGTGTCAGCGCCGAACTGGCCCGTGTCGAGGAGCGGCTGGCGCAACTTGAAGTGCGTGCCCAGATTGCCGGCCGCCTGGTCATGCCGCGCCAGCAGAACCTGCCGGGCACATTCATGAAGCAGGGCGCCATGCTTGGCTATGTATTCAGTCCGGATCAGGTTCGCGTGCGTGCCGTGGTGGACGAGCACGACATCGCCCTGGTGCGCGAGCGCACCCAGTCCGTTGATGTGCTGCTGGCCGATCGCGCCTGGCAGCGGCTCGATGCCGGACTGACCCGCGAAACACCCGCCGCCACGCAAACCCTGCCCAGCCCGGCGCTGGGCGACCGCGCGGGAGGCA
>ERZ1645185.111-NODE-111-length-35570-cov-7.612530_pt1 | contig 35570 bp, 30 predicted proteins | sample MGYA00575351_ERZ1645185 | MGnify/ENA primary metagenome ERZ1645185 (study PRJEB40838, sample SAMN11284767) | freshwater sediment metagenome | isolation source: river sediment | host: Sediment | place: India: Jana village, Kanpur | collected 2015-12-17 ... | reverse complement strand
GCCAGCTCAGTGCCTATTTCAAGGCCAAGCGCCAGCGTGCCTAGCGCATTTCATGCTCGATTTCCGCTTCGAAGCTCTTCACCGAAGCCCAGACTTCACGGCCAAGATAAAACGCGGCGGTAAACAGGAACAGCATGCCGACCACGCCGAAAAGCGTCGGCAGCAGGGTAATCCGGTTGCCGCTGAAGGCATCGACCGCCAATGCCAGGCTGGTGATGATGAACGCACCAAGGCCGCAATACAGCAGTAGGCAGGCGCGCAGCAGGAAATTGCAACGCCTGCGGTGACGCTGGATCTGCTGTTCGAGTGACGGCTGGTTGCGCTCCTGTTCGTTCCATTTGCACAGTAAAATCCGCAGCCGGTCGACCACGCGCGCCAGTCGGTTATTGGCCGACAGCAACAGCGAACCGGTGGCCGCCATCAGCAGGGCGGGAGCCAGCATCGCGGTCAGGATGGCGTAATGGCCGGTGATTTCGGTATTCATCGCTTCGGGCCTGCGGGATTTGTTACAGTATAAACACACTGAAGGAACACACGATGAGCGACCCCAAGAACCGGCTGATCTGGATCGACTGCGAGATGACCGGTTTGATTCCGGAAAGCCATGAACTGCTGGAAATCGCCGCCGTGGTCACCGATGCCGAGCTCAATATCCTGGCGCGCAGCCCGGAATTCGCCATCCGTCAGCCTTTGGCCACGCTGGAAGCGATGGATGACTGGAACCGCGGCACCCATACCAAATCCGGCCTGTGGCAACGGGTTCTGGAAAGCCCGCATTCCGCCGCGCAGGCCGAAGCGCTTATGCTGGATTTCCTGTCGCAGTGGCTTCAATCCGGAGTCTCGCCGATGTGCGGCAACAGCATCTGCCAGGACCGCCGTTTCCTCGCGCGTCTGATGCCGAGACTTGAAAGTTTTTTCCATTACCGGAACATCGATGTTTCGACCATCAAGGAGCTTTGCCGGCGCTGGAATCCGACGCTGGTGGACGGCTTCAGGAAAAACGGCGCGCATACGGCATTGGCCGATATCGAGGAATCGGTGGCCGAACTGCGCTATTACCGGCAATTCATGGGCAAACTGGCCGGCGCGGAAACTCCGGCGACATAACCCGGGCAAGAGCCCTACGTAGCGGCCTTCAATTTCGCCAGACGCAGCCAGGTATCGACCACTGTATCCGGATTCAGGGAAACCGATTCGATGCCCTGCTGCAGTAGCCAGTCGGCGAGATCGGGGTGGTCCGACGGACCTTGACCGCAGATGCCGATGTACTTGCCTTTGGCGCGAGCGGCCTGGATGGCCATCGAGAGCAGCTTCTTGACGGCTTCGTTGCGCTCGTCGAACAGGTGCGCGACGATCGCCGAATCGCGGTCGAGGCCTAGGGTGAGCTGGGTCAGGTCATTGGAGCCGATCGAGAAACCGTCGAATATCTCCAAGAATTCGTCGGCGAGCAGGGCGTTCGACGGCAATTCGCACATCATGATCACTTTCAGGCCGTTGACGCCGCGCTTGAGGCCGTTTTGTTCCAGAATCTCGATGACCTTGCGGCCTTCCTCGAGGGTTCGTACGAACGGGATCATGATCCAGCAGTTGCTCAGCCCCATCTGGTCCCGGACTTTCCTGACCGCGCGGCATTCCAGTGCGAAGCAGTCGCTGAAGCTCGGATCGATGTAACGCGAAGCGCCGCGGAAGCCGATCATCGGGTTCTCTTCGTGCGGCTCGTACTGCTTGCCGGCGATCAGGTTGGCGTATTCGTTGGATTTGAAGTCGGACAGCCTGACGATGACGGTTTCCGGCGCGAACGCGGCGCTGAGGGTGGCGATGCCTTCGGCCAGACGCTCGACATAGAACGAGACCGGGTCGGCGTAGCCGGCCATCAGCGGCCGGATCTGGGCCTTGATGGATTCCGGCTGGTTGTCGAAATCCAGCAGCGCCTTCGGGTGCACGCCGATCTGGCGCGCGATGATGAATTCGAGACGCGCCAGGCCGATGCCCTGGTTGGGCAGCTGCGCGAAGTCGAAGGCGCGCTCGGGGTTGCCGACGTTCATCATGATTTTCAGCGGTGCCGGCGGCATATTGTCGAGATCGGTGGTGATGCGTTCGTACGGGATCAGGCCCTGATAGATGAAGCCGGTGTCGCCTTCGGCGCAGCTCACCGTGACTTCGGAGCCGTCTGCGACTTTGTCCATGGCATCGCCGCAGCCGACCACGGCCGGCACGCCGAGCTCCCTCGCGATGATGGCGGCATGGCAGGTGCGGCCGCCGCGGTTGGTGACGATGGCCGAGGCCCGTTTCATGATCGGTTCCCAGTCAGGGTCGGTCATGTCGGCCACCAGCACGTCGCCGGGCTTGAGTTTGTCCATTTCCGCGATGCTGCGGATGACGCGGGCGGTGCCGGAGCCGATTTTATGCCCGATCGAACGTCCTTCGACCAGGACGTTGCCGCGGTTCTGCAGCAGGAAACGCTCGATCTGGGTGGCATGGCCGCGTGATTTCACCGTTTCCGGGCGGGCCTGCACGATGTACAGCTTGCCGCTGATGCCGTCTTTGGCCCACTCGATGTCCATCGGCCGGCCGTAGTGTTGTTCAATGACCAACGCCTGCCTGGACAGCTCTTCGACATCGGCATCGGAAATCGAAAAACGTTGCTGCAGTTCGATCGGTGTGCTTTCATTGCGCACCCTTTCTCCCGGTGCATTGGAATACACCATGCGTATCTGCTTGCTGCCGAGAGTCCGGCGCAGGATGGCCGGTTTGCCCTGCAGCAAAGTCGGTTTGTAAACGTAGAATTCATCGGGGTTGACCGCGCCCTGCACGACGTTTTCGCCCAGACCGTAACTGGCGGTGATGAATACCGCATCACGGAAGCCGGATTCGGTGTCGAGGGTGAACAGCACGCCGGACGAGCCGAGATCGGAGCGCACCATGAGCTGGATGCCGGCCGACAGGAACACATCTTCGTGTTTGAAGCCGTGATGCACCCGGTAGGCGATGGCGCGGTCGTTGTACAGCGACGCGAACACTTCCTTGACTTTGGCGACGACATCCTCGACGCCGGTCACGTTCAGGAAGGTCTCCTGTTGACCGGCGAAACTGGCGTCCGGCAGGTCTTCGGCGGTGGCCGAGGAGCGCACGGCCACTGAAACCTCATCGACTCCTCCCTGACGGCAGAGCTGTCCGTAGGCTTCGCGGATGGCCGCGTCCAAGGCCGGTTGCAGAGGAGCTTCCATCACCCATCGGCGGATTTCCGCTCCGGCGGCCATCAGCGTGCCGACATCATCGATGTCGAGACCGTCCAGGCGGTCGTAGATGCGCCGGGTCAGGTTGTTATAGGCGATGAATTCGGCGAAGGCATCGGCGCTGGTGGCGAAACCTCCCGGCACCGAAACCCCGAGCTGGCCCAGGTGGCCGATCATCTCGCCAAGTGATGAATTCTTGCCTCCGACCTGAGCCAGATCGGCGAGCCGCAGTTTATCCAGCCAAAGTACCTGTGCGCTCAAATGACTGCTCCGGAATGCTTTTTCAGGGCGTCATTATAACCGAATGCAATCGTATTCATCGGTGATTTCGGAGTCGCCGAATATCAGGCACAATGGGCTGAATGCAAGGAGGAACCATGCGTCCCGTGTTCTATGTGTCAGACGGTACCGGCATCACCACCGAGACCATCGGGCACAGCGTGCTGGCCCAGTTCCAGGGTGTGCAATACCATGCGCATCGGATTCCGTTCGTGGACAGTCGGGAAAAGGCCCGGCAAACGGCGGATATCATCCGACAGCATCAGGAACAGGCCGGTCATCGGGCGGTGGTCTTCACCAGTCTGGTCGATGCCGAGGCCCATGAGCTTCTGGCCGAGACCGGTGCTTTGATGATGGATGTGTTGACCCCCTTTGCCAGTCCGTTGGAACTGGAGCTGGGTGTCGTGCGTAAGCCACGGGTCGGCGGCGCTCACGCGATGGTCGACTACAAGGCCTATGAAGACAGGATCAACGCCACGCATTTTTCGCTGACTCATGACGACGGCAAGGATTTCGATTACAACGAGGCCGATTTGATCCTGGTCGGCGTGTCGCGTTCCGGCAAGACCCCTACCTGCCTGTACATGGCCATCCATTACGGGGTGAAAGCCGCCAATTACCCGTTGACTCCCGACGATCTGGAAGGCGAGAGCCTGCCGAAAGCGTTGCTGCCGCACCGCAGCAAGCTGTTCGGCTTGACCATTGACCCGGGGCGGCTGCAGCAGATCCGACAGGAACGCAGGCCGAATTCGCGTTATGCCACACTGGAACAATGCCGCCGGGAAGTGGCTGCCGCCGAGGCCCTGTTCAGGACCGTCAATCTGCCGCATTTATCGACCACACACACCTCGATCGAAGAGATCGCCAGCAAGATCCTGGCGCAGCTCGGCATCGACAAGCACCTGTTCTGAGCATGATCCGGCCCGATAACGCCATCTTGTACCAACGCCTTAACCGGTTCACCTGGCTGATGGATCTGTACGGCGACAATTTCCTGCGCCTGCGGGCGCTGGTCGATCCGGAAGGTCTGGATCCTGGGGTGTACATTTCCGAAGGGCGGGATGGGCTGCTGCTGCGGCTGGAGGTGCTCGAACGGCATCACTACACAATCGAGATGAAGCTCAGTTACACCCTGCGTGATGACCATACCGGCGCACTGGATCCGTCCGCCAACATCCGCATCTACCTCGACTCGAAACAGGCCGAGGCCAGCCATTGCTACCTCGGCCGGCGCTGGCAGGATACGCTCGGCATCCACCCGAGCCCGGCTCAGATGGTTTCGCACCGCCTGCGGATGAACGGCTTCCTCAATAAATGGCTGCTGTACCTGAAACAGCAGGAGCACGACCCGTGCAGCTGGCGGCCTGACCTGACCCCGGCGGAGTTCATCGCGAGTTAAGAAAATTCAACAGGCGATGCTTGACGCTCACCGTAAACCTGCCTATAATTTCCACTCTCACGACACGTGGGGCTATAGCTCAGCTGGTAGAGCACTTGCATGGCATGCAAGGGGTCAACGGTTCGACTCCGTTTAGCTCCACCAACGTGTTTTTTTTCATAGGCTGCTGTCCCCATCGTCTAGAGGCCTAGGACATTACCCTTTCACGGTAGCGACCGGGGTTCGAATCCCCGTGGGGACGCCACAAAATAAAACACCCGTCGAAAGACGGGTTTTTTATTGGCTGAATTGCCAGGTTGCCTTTCACCCGCTCGGCATTTCCGCCCGAGCCACCTTGCTGGTTACGGTCAGGTCGGCGGTGACGTTGCCCAAGGTCGCGAAAATATCAGGGATCATATCGACAGCTACCAGCAGTCCAAGTGGTTCGACCGGCAGCCCTGCGGCCTGCACCACAGGCAGGTTGGTGCCCATGAATATGGCCTGGCCAGGCAATCCGACCGAGCCGACGGAAATCACCACCGCCAATCCGACGCACAGGGCAGTGGTCGCTACCGGAAGTTCGATGCCGTAGGCCCAGGCGATGAACGAGACCACGCCCAGATACTGGATCGGGCTGGTAATCCGGAACAAGGACACTGCCAGCGGCAGCACCAGTCCGGTGACTCGGCTGGGGTAGCCGAGGCTGCCTGCGCTGTCGACCATGGCCGGCAGGGTGGCGACCGAGGATTGCGTGCTCATCGCCACCACCTGCGCCGGCAGGATAGCCTTGGCGTAGCGCAGCAGCGGTTCGCCGCCGCCGATCCGGGCCACGCCATACAGCAGGGCAGTGATGCTCAGATACAGCAGGCACAGCATGCCGATGTAAATGCCCAGCGCTTTGACGACACTGCCGCCGGCCTGTGCACTGATGGGCAGGATCAAGGCGAACACTCCGACCGGCCCGACCCACAGGATCCAATGCACCATCTGGATGACGGTATCGGCGACGGCCTGGAAAAAGCCGACGATCTGCTGGCGCCTTACGGATTCGATCTGGGTCAGCGCGAATGCGAACAGCAGCGTGAATGCCACCAGCGGCACGACGGCGCCGGCTGCAGCGGCGGCGATGGCGTTGGCCGGAATGATGGTCGAAGTCCAATCTCCGGTGGCAGCCGGTGCGCTTACCGCCGTGGATGACGTCAATGCCTGCATCAGTTCCGCATTGTGCGGCATGAATGCCAGGAATAGCGGGGCGGCGATGGCGCTGCCCAAGGCCGCCAGAAAAAGCAGGGTGACGATCCAGAGCATGGCCCTGCGCGCGATGCGACCGGAGCTGGCGATGTCGTTGGCCTGGTTGATGCCGACCACCAGCAGCGAAACCACCAGCGGCACAATGCACATCTGCAAGGCGTTCAGCCAGAGTCTGCCGATTGGCTGCGCCAGTGCTGAAACCGAATCCACCGAACCGGGAGCCAGTTGGCTGAGGCTCAGGCCGGTCAGTATTCCTAGTACAAGCCCGGCAAAAACACGGGTAGCGGGTGAGATCGTCATGGGTTCAACTCGGGTAATTGCCAGGATTGACGCAGTCTGCGGTATTCGGATTCGGGAAGCAGCACGAACAGCGGATGTTTGCCGGCATCGAGCCAGGCCAATAGCGCATCCATGTCGGGTTCCGGCATGGCTGTACAGCCGGCGGTCGGCACGCCCGGCGCGCGCCACAGGTGCGCGAAGATGCAGCTGCCGCCTTTCGGCACATTGCCGGGATTGTGCCCGATGATGAAGCCCTTGCCGTAGACCGGATCGCCGTTCAGATGGATATCACGGCGCATCGGTTCGCTGGATCCCTTGACCGCTTCGATGCCGACCTCATCGGTGGAAACGATGCGGTTGTACAGTGGCGAATCGTTGACATCAATGCACCAATCGCTGGCATTCATGGCTTGATAGGGCAGGCGGCTGTCTATCGAGCCGGCATAGCCGAACGCGTCGCCGATGGCGAAGATTCCGGCCGGCGCTTTGCCGTCGCCTTCCACTTTCATTGGTCCGTCCGTCTGCGCTTCATGCAGTCCCAAACCCCAAGCCGAACCGTTCTTGCCGACAGTGACATCAAACGGCTTGGTCACGGATAGCCAACGATCATTGTCGCGTTCAAAGGCCTGCAGCCTGGCAACCGGGCTTTCCCAATCCGGGGTGATGACCAATACCATCTGCTGGCTGCTGGAGATGTTCCATTTGACCTGTTCCGGGGCCGTTGCCGCTGCGATCGAGGGTGCCAGCATCAGTACAGCAAGGGTTTGAATCAGTGCGCGCATCAGTCCAGCCATGTGATGTGTGAAAGCGAGTGGATGCCCAGTCCGGGCCGGTCGGAGACCGTAATCACAGCATCATCGAAATGGACATTGCCGTCAATCGGGTTGAATGCGCCCAGACTAGGACCGTCCAGATCGATTTTGGTGATCACGGCACTGCGGGCCACGGCCAGATGCACGGCAGCGGCTGCCGAAATACCGCCTTCCAGCATGCAGCCCATGAGGCATTGCAGCCCTTGCGCCTCGCAGTAATCGGCGATGGCGATGGCCTGTGACAGGCCACCGGTTTTCATCAATTTGATGTTGATGAGGTCGGCGCCGGCACATCCGGCCAGCTGTTTCACCTGATCCAGACTGAACGCGCTTTCATCGGCCAGCAGGGGCGTGCGGATGGCGGCTTTGACCGCGATCATGCCTTCGAGATCGCCTGCAGCAACCGGTTGTTCGATCAGTTCGAATACGCCGCCTTCGGCTTCCAATGCCCGCATGATGGCGATGGTCTGTCCGGCGCTCCAGCCTTGGTTGGCATCGATACGCAGGCTGGCGCGGCCGGCCACGGCCTGGCGTATGGCATGCAAGCGGGCGGTATCGCCTTCGGGATCCTTGCCGACCTTGATTTTCAGTGCCCGGAAGCCGCGAGCGATGGCCTTATCGCAGTCGGCGACCATCGTTGCGGTATCGTTGACGCTGATGGTCAGGTCGGTCAGCAGGCGCGGCGTGCCGCCTCCGAGGGCCTGATACAGGGGCTTGCGCAGAGATTGTGCGTAAAGGTCGTACAACCCGATTTCAGCGGCGGCCTTGGCGCTGGTGTTTTTCGGCAGGGCGCTCTGCACGATCCGGCAATTGCTTTCGATATCGGCGATGTCGCGGCCGATCAGGGCAGGACCGATGCGTTCACGCAGTGCCGTGAGGATGCCGTCCAGACTGTCACCGGTGATGGCAACGGTCGGCGGCGCTTCGCCGTACCCGCAATGGCCGGTATCGGTTTCAATCCGGATGATGGCATCTTCGATGGCGTCGACGCTGCGCAGGGCTGTCTTGAAAGGCGTATGCAGCGGCACGCGCAGCAGACCCAGTCGATAACCGGTGATGCGCATGTTCAGGGCTTTGCCGGAAGGATGCGCTGCACGGCGGTAACGGCATCGGTGTAGAGGCGTTCACCGGAAAAGGCCAGCGGCAGCAAAGGCGTGACGATCACGCCATTGCTCGGCAGATCGGTGAAAGCGCCGTCAATGATGACGCCTGTGCGGTTGCTGTCGTGGATGACCCACGGGCCGTATCGATCACTCCCGATCACCATCATCACATGGCCGGGTATGAAGACCAGGTCGCCGACCCGGAGTTTTTTCAGCCTTTCGATACGCTGGTCGCGGGCCAATTCCGGATCGAAAACAATGCGCTCGAATGCCAGGCTGCGTTGTTGGTCTCCGGTATTGCGCGGCAGCAGGATGCCGAGAGAACGATAGACTTCGGACACGAAACCGCTGCAATCGCGGGCGTGGTAATCATGGCCCCAACCGTAGCGTTCGCCGAGGAATTTGAAACCCTGGCGGATCAGGTTGGCCTGACTGGCCGGTAGCGCCGCCGCGGAGGTATCGGCGGCGCGTGGCAGCAAGGCAGGGACGGTGTGTAACAGGCCGGAGCCGTTTCGGGCCGGCAGTTCGATCACCCAAGAGCCCAGCACGCCTTGGCCGTGCACCGGCCGTGACAAAGGCCAGTTTTCCAACACGGGAAAGGACGTCCCCATCTCCAGACCGAGTTCCGATATATCCGGAACTCCCGGCACGTGGACGGTGCGTTCGCGTGCGCCGGTGATCCAACGCCTCGGGTTTTTTCCGGCATACGCAAGAACCTCGGCACGCGGCGCCAAGGCGATGTGTTCGGTCTGAACCCAGCCGGCATAGTTTTCGGACTGCACGAACAACCATTTGCGGTCGCGGGATTCATGCAGCACCGCGACCGGCGTTCCGGGAAACAGCGCCGATTCCTGCAGGCGGTCGATATCGATGCCGCCATCTTTGTCGAACGCCCGTTCACTGGTCGGAAACCGGCGGAGCGGGGTCCTTATCACCACCATGCCGAAGCGTTCGTCACTCGATGGACGGATGTTGGCAATATCGAGATTTGCCAGCCAGTCCTCGATTTCGGCCTCGGTTACCGGATCGTTGTCGTTGTTGAACAGCGGCGCCTTCGGGCGTTTGGACAGCGCTTGAATGCGCTTGCGGATGTCTTCGACGCCGAGAGTATCCGGCCACTCGGGCCACGACACCATGCTCGGCTCGCTTTTCAATAAGCGTGCGTTGCGGTCGGTAATCGCCTGCGGCGGCATCAATGCCGTCTCGCCGTACGGCGCCTGATGCAGCCAATAGCCGGCCTCCTGTTTTACCGGCGTCAAACCGATGCGTGCCCAGTCCGGTTCCCGTGTAGGCTGTGCCTCGACTGAAGCGGCGCACGCCAACAGCAACGCTCCGTACAAAGAGAAAAGGGCGAAGCGCATCATCAGGCTCCCAGGCTTTGGAAAATGGAGGCCAGCAGCAGGCCGCCGCCGGTTCCCAGAGCATAGCCCAGCATCGCCAGCAGGACCCCGACTGGCGCCAGCACCGGCGAATAGGCGGCAGCCAGCAGTGGCGTGGTCGCCACGCCGCCGACGCAGGCCAAGGAAGAGATGCCGCACAGCGCCAGATCGAACCGAAACAGTTTCGCCGCGAGTGTCATCAGCAGGCCGTGAAGGGTCAATACCAGCATCCCGGCCAACAGGAACCACGGCGCACTGCTGATTCCGGAGAAGCTGGCTTTCGATGCGATGGTGGCGACTACCACGGCCAGCAGTGCAGAGGCCAGCGTCATCGAACCGGACAGTCTGCGCAGCGGCGTGTACGAGGCGGCTATCCCGAATACGGTCGCCAGCAGCAGGCTCCATGCGGAGTCGGTCAACACTTCGGATTTCGGCATGAACCCGGCCAAGGCGCTGGCGGCATTGCCGGCAGCCAATGCCACGCCCAGCCACAGCAGCGCGAGGCCAGTATCCATGGGTTTCTGCTCAGTCTGCAAGGGAGCATTCTCAGCCTGGCGTGCCGCGATCTGATCGGCCATGGCCGGTGCTTTGCTCAGCCGGTTGAATCGGATCTGCAGCGGCACGCTGGCAAACAGCAGCAGCACCCATACCGAATAGCACAAGGCATCGACCAGCAACGCGTTGGATAAGGCATTCGGGCTGGCCTGCAGCGCCTGCGAGACCGCGACCAGATTGGCTGTGCCGCCGATCCAGCCACCACCGACCGAAGCCAGCGTCTGCCAGGCGTCGCTGGGCAGGATGCCCTGCAGCAACCAGTGCACCGCAAGGATTGCGGCCAGTATCGACAGCACGGCGCAGCAGAAACCGGCCAGGATGCGCGGACCCAGGGCCAGAATCGCCTTGAAATCGCAGCTCACCAGCAACAGGAACATCAGGGCCGGCAATAACCAGCCGAGAATCAGTTTCTGGCTGGCCTGAATTTCGGGATTTAGCTGCCAGAAACCGAGCACGGAAAGCGCAGTGACCATCAGGTAGGTCAGCACGATCGACGGCAGCACGCCGAATATCCGCCAGGACAGACGCTTTTCAAGGAACGGGAACAGCCCAGCGCATAGCAGCAATAGCGCGGCATACGCCCATGGCGATTCAATCATGGTATCGTCCCTGCCGATTCCGATCTGTCTGTACGACAGTATAATCAGAATGGGCCACGCCGCCGGAATCGAATCCATGAAAATGCCTGTAATCGGCGCACTGCTGTTCCAACTTTCCGCCTGCGCAACCGCTACCGGAACACAGCCATTGATCGATTTGAGCGCACAGTCGCCGGAGGTTCGGCTGGATATCCGTTATGCCACTGCCGAAAATTTCACCGGCAGGCGCGTGACGGGTTATCACGCGCCCAAATGTCTGCTGCATGCGCCCGTGGCCAAAGCCTTGGCTGACGTTGACCAGGGCCTGCGGAGCAGGGGATACGCCTTGATCGTGTACGACTGCTACCGGCCGACCGCGGCCGTTGCGGATTTCATGCGCTGGGCTGCCGACAGCGCGGATCAGTCGAGCAAGGCGGCGTATTACCCGAATCTCGATAAATCGGAATTGGTGCCGGACTACATCGCCGACAAATCCGGGCACAGCAAAGGCGCCACGGTCGATGTCGGGCTACTGGACTGCCGGTCGGGCGCCTGCGTTCCGGTTGACATGGGCACGCCGTTCGATTTCTTCGGCCTGCAGGCCAACACCGATTACCCCGGGTTGACGCCGCAGCAGAAACAACACCGCCGTCAGTTGTTGGATGCGATGTCGGCACAGGGATTCGTCAACTATCCGCTGGAATGGTGGCATTTCACCTGGAAGGCCGGCGGCTTGCCGGATATCGCCTACGATTTCCCGATTGAATGAATCAGAGCTTCGGATTCGATGAACTGCACGCCGGGTTTCGGTGCCAGAGCGGCTTGCAACATGGCCTGCGCCACAATCTGGGTCGAAATCGGTCGATACCGCTTAGGAATCAATGCGTTAAGGTGCATTCCGAACCAAAGCCCAACTTCCTCTCCATAGCGGCGTTCCGGGCGCGGACCGCCATCCAGAAGCGACGGCCGGACCACGGTCAATGAATCGAACCCGAGGCCTTGCAAGGCCGTTTCCAGCTCACCTTTCACCTTAAGATAGAAATTGCCGGAACCGGCATCGGCGCCAAGAGACGAATTCAGCACAAAATTCGTGCAACCAGCCTGTTTAGCCAAGGTGGCCGACCGCATGACATGGCCGTAGTCCACTTCCCGAAATGCCGCTTGGCTCCCGGCTTGCTTGATGGTGGTACCCAAAGCACAAAGCACGGCATCGGTTTTCCACCAATCGGCATCCGTCAATTCTGCGAAGTTGACGATTGGATTGTGCAGCTTCGGATGTGCCGGCAAGGGGCGGCGCGTCGGCGCCGTGACAAGGCCTATACGATCGTCGGCAAGCGCCATGGATAGGATTTGCCGTCCGACCAGGCCTGTACCACCTAATACAACTATGGATGTCTGAGAGGGCATGCGTTTCAATCAGTTGGAGATTTGGCTAATAACCATGCGGGGTTAATCGCATTCTTACATAATATACATTATGCGAAGTTATGTATGTGCGCAAAGCCTCAAACCAGCTCGTACTCGATGCCATTCCCCACCGCCTATACTGCAAATTGCCCGCAGGCTAGGCATTCCGGGTCTGCGGTCAGTTTGGTTTCATGGAAGCGCATGCCCAGCAAATCGACGTGCAGCAGACGCCCATGAAGTGTTTCGCCGATGTCCAGCAAGCATTTCAGCGCTTCGGTCGCCTGCAGGACCCCAATCAAACCTGGCGCCACACCAAGAACGCCAGCTTCGGTACAATTCGGCGCGCTTGACTCGGTATCGCCTTCCGGAAACAGGCAGCGATAGCACAACCCGCGCTGCTCAGGTTTCGATGCATGGAATACGCTGACCTGCCCCTCAAAGCGATAAACAGCTCCATAAACCCACGGGATGCCGAGTTCCGAACAGGCGTCTGAAATAACATATCGCGTATTAAAATTATCTGTTCCATCAATGACTAAATCAATATTCTTTATGTAGTTACTAAAATTGCTTCTAGTAACTCGGTCATTATGAATTTCAACGTCAATAGATGGATTTAACGCATTTAATCTCGCTTTCGCTGAATTTACCTTCAATTCGCCGATATTGTCGTTTGTGTGTAGGATTTGCCGTTGCAGGTTGCTTAAAGCCACCGTGTCATCGTCAATCAGGGTCAAATGGCCCACACCGGCCGCGGCTAGGTAAAAGGCGCAGGGTGAACCCAGACCACCGGCCCCCACCATCAGCACCCTTGCCTTTGCCAAACGCTGCTGCCCGGACAATCCGATTTGAGGTAACTGGATCTGGCGGGCATAACGCAGCGTGAAATCATCGGCGACATAGGCTTGAACCGGCAGGCCGGAGGCCAACCAGCCGCGCATGCCTTCCTGAACCACGTAAATGGTCAGGTAGCCCTGCCCGGCCAAGGCCTCAGCGCAACTCGGCGCACGCTTGCCTCCGCCGCAACTGAGCATGAACGCCTGCTCCGGCCCGGTAATATGATGACAGGTGTCGCGCTCGAGTTCGGACTTGGTGACAGTCCTAGCGCCATACGGTACACCACTGGCGGCCCACTCGGCCGGCTCACGGATGTCGAATAAGGGCAACCCGTTTGCCTGCAGGGCATGGGCCTGTTCGACGCTGATCAGTGTGATCGCCACGTTACTTGTTCCGCTTGATATGCCGAATCAGACGCTTGCGTTTTTCCTGCTGACGCTCGGTCAGTACGTTCTTCTTGCCCTCATACGGATTCTCGCTGTCCTTGAACACGAACCGGATCGGCGTTCCGACCAGCTTGAAGCGCTTACGGAAGAAGTTTTCAAGATAGCGTTTGTAGCTTTCCGGCAGGGTTTTCAGGCGGTTGCCGTGCACGATGAAAGTCGGCGGGTTGGTGTCGCCGGGATGGCCGTATTTCATTTTGGCGACGTGACCGCGCACCACCGGCGGCGGGTTGGTGCTGTAGGCGATTTCGATGGCCTTGGTGACTTCGGCGGTGCTGAATACGCGCGTGGCGCTGTCAAAGGCCTTGTGGATGGCCTTGAACAGCTCGGCCATGCCGGTTCCGTGTTTGGCGGAGATGGTCACAATCGGTGCCCAGGTGCAGAACGACAGCTTGCGTTCGAGCAGCGATTTGGTCTGCTCGCGCTGGTAGGTGCTCTGGTTATCCCATTTGTTCACGGCGATGACCAGCGCCCTGCCCGAGTCCAGCACATGTCCGAGCACGGTGGCATCCTGTTCGGTCACGCCCTCGCCGGCATCGAGCATGACCACGGCGACCTGGCAGTCCTGAATGGACTGAAGGGTCTTGAATACGGAAAATTTTTCGACCGCTTCTTCGATCTTTCCGCGGCGGCGCATGCCGGCGGTATCGATCAGGCGGTACTGGCGTCCGTCACGTTCGAGATCGGCCGAAATCGAATCGCGCGTGGTGCCCGGCACATCGGAGGCGATCATCCGTTCTTCGCCCAATAGCCGGTTGACCAAGGTCGATTTGCCGACATTCGGGCGTCCGATAAACGCCAGCCTGAGCACGCCATCATCGGCGGGCGCTTCGGGTTCCGTGCGTTCCGGCAGCATGCCGAGGATGAGTTCAAGCAGTTCCGGTACGCCGCGCTGATGCGAAGCGGCAATCGGCAGGACATGGCTGAACCCGAAATCGGCGAATTCGTGCACGGCGTCGCCGGTGTTCTTGCCATCGGTCTTGTTGATGACAAGTACCATCGGCTTGTCGAGCTTGCGCAGACCTTTGAGGATCTCGAAATCCAGCACTTCCGGGCCGGATTTGGCGTCGACGATGAACAGGATGAGGGCAGCTTCTGCCGCCGCCTGCCAGCTTTGCTTCGAGGTTGCGCCGGCTAGTCCCTGGTCATCCTCGGAAAGTCCGCCGGTATCGCAGACGATGAATGGGCGCTCCGGATTCAGGCGGCAGTAACCGTAATGGCGGTCACGGGTGACGCCCGGTTCGTCATGCACCAAGGCGTCACGGGTCCGGGTCAGTCCGTTGAACAACGTCGATTTGCCGACATTGGGGCGTCCGACCAGTGCCACCATATCAAGCATGTTACTGCGCCAGGCTATAGGCGGAAACCGTGCCGTCGACGGTTTGGATGTAGACGATTCCATCGTCGGAAACCACCGGCGAGCCGAGCACGGGTCCGCCGACGTCTACCAGCGCTTTGATTTCGCCGGTTTGCGCGTCCAGCCAATGCGCTTTGCCTTGCCGGTCGGCCAGCACCACGTAACTGCCCTGCACAACCGGTGTGGTCAGGCCGTGCCGCAGAAGCCCTTCCTGTTTCCAGATGTCGTTGCCGCTGGCGCGGTCCAATGCCCAGACATTGCTGCTGTTGTCGATGATGAACAGGCGGTCCGACATCAGCGCCACGCCGGCATAACCGCCGACCTCGCGCACCCACAGAGGCTGCCCGTTGTTGATGGCCAGCGCCATGGTCGAGTTGTGGTAAGAGGTCGCGAACACTTCACGATCACCGACCTGGATTTCACCGTCGATATCCGCCATCCGCTCGAGTTCGGTACGGCCGTCGGGTTTGGCGATCAACTGTTCCCAGGCGCGTTTTCCGTCCTGTTGGTTCAAGGCAACCAAGGTGCCGTCTTCGAAACCGACGAAAATCAAACCCGGGCCAAGCACAGGCGCACCGTTGCCGCGCACGCTGAGGCTCGGCAGGCCGCGATCGAACTGCCATTTCTTGGCGCCGGTCGACAGATCGAGGCCATGCACTTTGCCGTCATTGGCACGCACGACCACGGTATCGAAAGTCACCAACGGCGCAGAAATCACCGAGGAGCTGACCATGCTTTTCCACAACATTTTCCCGTCCAGCGCGTTGAAAGCGAACACCTCGCCATTCCTGCCGCCCAAGGCGACCAGTCCGGAATAGACTGCCGGGCCGCCGGTCATGGCGACCGCAATGGTTTTCGGCTCCCATACCTTCCAATTGACGGCTTGGGTATCGGTGCTGGGCTCGACTCTCCATTTGATCTTGCCGGTTTGGCGGTCGATGGCGACCAAGGAGTTTTCTGAATCGGCCGCATACACGGCATCGTTGTCGACGGCCGGCTTCTGGCGTACCGCCAGCTTGCCTTCGCCGTTGCCGATATCGACCGACCACAGCTTCTTGATGGCAATCGGGTTGCTGATCTTGGCCAGCTCGACCGGATCGTCGGCTTTTTCTTTACTGGTCTGGAACCACCCGGAGATGGTGCTGCAGCCGGACAGCATCAGGATGGCCAAGGCCAAGGAAGCGGATTTGCTGCTCATCAACGGATCTCCATGGCTTTTTCGGCGGTACCGCCGGCCTCGGCCAGCTTCAATTCGATCAAAACCCGCGAACCGGTGTCCGGACCAAGCTTCAGCAGCGCTTCGCGGTAGTAGTCAGCTGCCTGCTCACGCTTGCCCTCGGCCATGGCGAGATCGCCGCGGATATCGGCCAGGCTGCCCGGGTAAGCCACGGGCTTGATGGTGGCGGCCAGCTTACCGGCCTCCTGCATCTTGCCCTGGGAAATCAGCATCTGCAGTCTGCGGATCTGCGCCAGCTCGCGGCTTTGCTCATTCAAGGCCAGTTTTTCCGCCTTGTCCAGCATGGCCAGCGCATCCGCGCTCTTGCCCTGTTCCTGCTGCAGTTTGGCCAACCGAAGCGCGGCCAGAAACGCGTAATCGGATTCCGCGTAGTTTTTCGCGATGCCATCCCCCAGAGCGACCGCCTTGGCGAGATCCGGTTTTTCGACGGCGGAAAGGAAGGTCCGGTATTGGTTGCCGGCTTCCTGGGTCTTGTTGACCTGATGGTTCTGCCACCATTGCCAGCCGAAAACGGCCGACACCGCCAGCAGTATTCCAGTCAGCAGATTCGAGCCGTTATTCAACAGCCATTGTTTGACGCGTTCGCTTTGTTCGTGTTCGTCGTATTGTTCGGACATGGAATATTCAGTGGTTCAGGGGTGACGGGGAGATGGGTTCAAGGTAACACGGCAACCGGCTTGCCTTCGGCATCAAGACTGAAACGGGCGATGCTGCCTTTGATCATCGGAGTCAGATCGCGTGCCGTGCCATTTACCGAGAGCGTCGCGCTACCGGCATTGCCGAGGGTGATTCTACCGACTTTAGCCATCGGCTGCCGTATTTCCTGGCCCGGGTACAGGGTGCCTTTGAACAGGATGGCGTTCTGCCCATCGAGGATTTCGACCCAGCAGTCCTGTGTCGTGGTTATCCGGATTTCGGCATCTGCCGGAACGGCGGTAGCCAATGCCTCCGTTACCGATGCGGTGGCGCCTGGCTGTACGTCCGGCTGGGTGATGGCGGAGGTGCCGTCGGTAACCGGCGCCGTTTCAGGTTTGACGGGTATGGAGTCCTGTACTGCAGGTGCGCTCACCAGAGTTTCCAAAGCGACCGGTTCGGTCGGATTCTGGCGCAGACCGAAATACGCCACGATGGCGGCCAAACCCAGCATGGTCAGCAGTCCGAGCAGCCATTTGGAACCTTTCGATCCCGATTCGACCTTTACCGTGGTCAGTGTTTTCAGGGTCGGGACCTGTGTCATGCTCGGAATTTCATCCAACACCGCGGGATTCAGGCCGAGCAGTTTGATGTAACTGTTGACATAGCTTTTGGCGAAAACCGGGGCGCCGAGCTGCTGCCATTGTTCGGTTTCGATGGCCTGCACCAGATGCGCGCTGAATTTCATGCTGCGGGCGGCATCGTCGATGCTGAGACCGAGCTGTTGCCGTTTGCTGCGGAACAGCGAACCGATGGGTTCTTTGAACAGGGGGTTTTGAATGGGATCCATGGCGTTCAGTGGCTTCGGGTTACGCTGTCGATGGTTTGGGAGTTCTTGAAACGGGCCTGGCGGCGGGTTTTGTCCATGACCTGCCCTTTCAGCTGGCCGCAGGCGGCGTCGATATCGTCACCGCGGGTCCTGCGCACCATGGTTAGGACACCGGAATCCAGCAGAAGTTTCTGGAAGCCCCGGATATCCGCTTCGTCCGAGCGTTCGAAGCGTGTGCCGTCGAACGGATTGAACGGAATCAGGTTGACCTTGGCGGTGTTCTCGCGCTGGACCCTGGCATCGATGCGACGCATCAGCCTGGCCAACGCGCGGGCCTGATCCGGCTGGTCGTTGACGCCCTTCATCATGGTGTATTCGAAGGTGATCGAGGTCTTGGGTTTGCGCATGGCGTAGCGCACGCAGGAGTCCATCAGCTCTTCGATCGGATACTTCCTGTTCAACGGCACCAGTTCGCTGCGCAGCGCATCGTCGGGGGCATGCAGCGAAACCGCCAGCGAGACATCGCTGACTTCGGACAGCCGGTCGATCATCGGCACCAGGCCGGCGGTCGACAGGGTGACCCGCTTGTTGGCCAGGCCGAACCCGAGGTCGTCGCGCATGATGCTCATGGCACGCACCACGTTATCGAAGTTCAGCAGCGGTTCGCCCATGCCCATCATCACCACGTTGGTGAGTTTGCGCTGCTTGTGCGGGACATTGCCAAGATGGCGCGCGGCGACCCAGACCTGGCCGATGATCTCGGCGGTCGACAGGTTGCGGTTGAAGCCCTGGGTGGCGGTTGAACAGAACTGGCAGTTCAGGCCGCAGCCGATCTGGCTGGACACGCACAGGGTGCCACGGCCTTTGTCGGGTATGAAAACCGTTTCGATGGCGTTGGCGGGATCCATCCCGAGCAGCCACTTGTGGGTGCCGTCCGTGGAAGGCTTGTCCAGAACGATGCCCGGCGGCATCGCCACGGCACGAGCGGCGAGCTTGCCGCGCAGTTCCTTGCCGAGATCGCTCATCTGTTCGAAATCGCAGACATGGCGGTGGTACATCCACTTCATGACCTGATGCGCACGGAAACGCTTTTCGCCGAGCTCGTCGGCGAAAAAACGCTCCAGACCGTCACGGTCCAGGTCCAGCAGATTGATTTTCGCCGTGTCGGTCATCGTCTCAGCGCGGGCAGAGCTCGGTGGCGGAGAAGAAGTAGGCGGTTTCGATGGCGGCGTTTTCCAGACTGTCCGAACCGTGTACGGCATTGGCATCGATGCTGGAAGCGAAATCGGCGCGGATGGTGCCGGCGGCCGCATCCTTCGGATTTGTGGCGCCCATCAGGTCGCGGTTCTTCTGCACGGCATTGTCGCCTTCCAGGACCTGGATCATCACCGGCCCTGAGGTCATGAACTCGACCAGGGCGCTGAAGAACGGGCGTTCGCGGTGCACGGCGTAAAAACCCTCGGCTTCCTTGCGCGACAGATGCTTCATCTTGGCGGCGACGACCTTCAGGCCGTTGCTTTCGAAACGGGAATAGATCTGCCCGATGACGTTTTTGGCGACGGCGTCGGGTTTGATGATAGAAATGGTGCGTTCGATGGCCATGGAATCTCCGAATAAGAGCAGGTTGTGGATTAATCTATAATTTTAGCATTTTTTAGCCAGACCTGCCCGTCTTGAGGTCTGCGGGCCAAGTTCTTTCAATGGAATTTCAATCATCTAGCGGACCTCTTGACCTGCATTGCAAACAAGCATACGATTGAAACAATCGTTTAATTCAGCGAGGCGCCAATGAGCAGCCATTTCAACACCAAAGAACGCATATTGCATGCCGCCGAAGATCTGTTCGCGCAGCACGGGTTTGCCGGAACGTCACTGCGCCAGGTCACCTCCTTGGCCGATGTCAATATCGCGGCGGTCAACTACCACTTCGGATCCAAGGAAAACCTGGTGCATGAAGTGTTCAAGACCCGCATGGACGACATGAGCGAAAAGCGCCTGAACGCACTGCGGCTGGCCGTCGACAAGGACCCTGACGACCTAGAAGGCATCCTGATGGCGTTCATCCAGCCCGCCCTTGCGCTCACGCTCGACCGGCACGGGGCGTCCTTCGTGCGCGTTCTGGCCAGGGCCTATGCCGAGAAAAATGACGGCCTGCGTAACTTCCTGTCGGAAAACTACGGCCAGGTCCTGCGGGAATTCGCCAAGGCCATATCACGCATCCTGCCGCAGTTGAGCAAGGAAGAGCTGTACTGGCGCATGGATTTCACCGCAGGTGCATTGACCTATGCCATGGCCGATTTCGGCCTGATCCGTCGCCAATCGGGCGTTTCCGAAAAATCCCACTGCGAGAAGGCGGCCCGCCATCTCATCACCTTCGCACAAGCCGGCCTTAGGGCCTGAACCCTGGAGTATCCGTTGATGTCCGTTTACCGTATCAAGAAAGCCGCCGTCCTAGGCGCCGGCGTAATGGGCGCCCAGATCGCCGCCCATTTGGCCAACGCCGGCGTGCCGGTCGTTTTGTTCGATCTGCCGGCCGAGGGAAATGATAAAAACGCCATTGTGAACAAGGCATTGGCCAATCTCGGCAAGCTGTCGCCTTCGCCATTGGCCAGCAAGTCGCTGGTGAATGACATCCAGGCCGCGAATTACGACGAGCATCTGCCGCTGCTCTCCGACTGCGATGTGATCATCGAAGCGATCGCCGAGCGTCTCGATTGGAAGAAATCCCTGTACGCCAAGATCCTGCCGTTTGTCAACGCCAAGGCGATCCTGGCTTCGAACACATCGGGATTGTCCATCAACGCGCTGTCGGAGGTGCTGGACGAATCCCTGCACCATCGCTTCTGCGGGCTGCACTTCTTCAATCCGCCGCGCTACATGCATCTGGTCGAGCTAATCCCCTGCGCCAGCACCGACACCGACGTGCTGGCTTCGCTGGAAACGTTCCTGGTCAGCGCCTTGGGCAAAGGCGTTGTGTACGCCAAGGACACGCCGAATTTCATCGGCAACCGCATCGGCGTGTTTTCGATCCTGTCGATCCTGCACCATACCGAGCAGTTCAAAATGGGCTTCGACGAAGTCGATGCGCTGACCGGTCCGCTGATCGGCCGGCCGAAATCGGCTACATACCGCACCTGCGACGTGGTCGGCCTCGATACCATGGGCCATGTCATCAGGACCATGGCCGACACCCTGCCTGATGACCCGTGGCACGGTTATTTCAAGACGCCGGAATTCCTACAGCACCTGATTGACAACAAAGCGCTCGGCCAGAAAACCGGTGCCGGCATCTTCAAGAAAGTCGGCAAGGAAATCCACGTACTGGACCTGTCGGCCAAGGATTACCGTCCGAGCGTTGCCCAGGTTGCGCCGGAAGTGCTGGCAATCCTGAAGGACAAGAACCCGCAGAGCAAATTCAAGGCGCTGCGCGCATCGGAACATCCGCAGGCACGCTTTCTGTGGGCCTGTTTCCGCGATCTGTTCCATTACTGCGCTTTCCATCTGGCCGATATCGCGGCCAGCGCCCGTGAACTCGATTTCGCCATCCGCTGGGGTTACGGCTGGAACCTCGGACCATTGGAACTATGGCAGGCGGCCGACTGGAAACAGGTGGCGGCGTGGATCAATGAAGATATCGCGGCCGGCCGGGCCATGAGCCCCGCCGCATTGCCGGCATGGGTCGCGGACATCGACGCCGTACACGGCAAGCAAGGCAGTTTCAGCGCCGCCGAAGGCCGTTACCTGCCCCGCTCCGCCAATCCGGTGTACGCCCGTCAACGGTTTCCGGACCCGCTTTTGGGTGAAAGCTTCCCGCCAGGCGAGACGGTCTTCGAAGACGACTCGGTACGCTTGTGGCATGACGGCGACGGCATCGGCGTGCTCAGTTTCAAATCCAAGATGAATACCGTCGGCGACGGCGTTCTGGCCGGCGTCCAAAAAGCCATCGGCATCGCCGAACAGCAGTTCCAGGGCTTGGTTGTTTGGCAGAGCAAGGAACCATTTTCGGCCGGAGCCGACCTTTCCGGAGTCTTGACCTCCCTCCAAGAGGGCCGCATCGACGATTTCCGCGCCATGATTGCCCAATTCCAGGCAACCAGCCAGCGCATCAAATACGCGCAGATTCCGGTGGTCGCTGCCGTGCGTGGCTTGGCTCTAGGCGGCGGCTGCGAATTCCAGATGCATGCTGCCCGTACGGTTTTTGCCCTGGAAAGCTATATCGGCTTGGTAGAGGCCGGTGTCGGTCTGTTGCCGGCCGGCGGTGGCCTGAAGGAAATCGCCGTGCGCGTCGGCCTGAATCCGCCGAACGGCGATGTGTTCGCCGGCCTCAAGCCGTATTTCGAAGCGGTTGCCATGGGCAAGGTGTCCGGCTCGGCACTGGAAGCCAAGGAACTGAAACTGGCCCGCGAGTCCGACGTGGTGGTTTTCAATGCCTATGAACTGCTGCACGTGGCGAAAGCCCAGGCCAGGGCCATGGCGGAATCCAGTTACCGCGCACCGATAGCGCCGAAAGCCGTGCCGGTCGCGGGCAGCATCGGCATCGCCACATTCAAGATGATGCTGGTCAACATGCAGGCCGGCGGCTTCATCTCCGAGCACGACATGGAAATCGGCACCCGCATCGCGACCGTGCTCTGCGGCGGCGACATCGACCGCGGCAGTCTGGTTGACGAGAACTGGCTGCTTGAACTCGAGCGTGAGCATTTCGTGGCCTTGGCATTGATGCCGAAAACCCAGGAACGCATCGCCCACATGCTGAAAACCGGCAAGCCGCTGCGCAACTAAACAGGAACCGAACAATGAAAATTATCCAAGACGCCTACATCGTCGCCGCCACCCGCACGCCGGTGGCCAAAGCGCCGCGCGGCGCATTCAAGAACGCACATCCGGCCGACCTGCTGGCGCATTGCCTGAAACAGGTGGTGATGCAGGCCCCGGGAATCGACGCCGGCCGCATCGACGACATCATCATCGGATGCGCGATGCCGGAAGGCGAGCAAGGCATGAACGTGGCCCGCATCGGTGCGTTGCTGGCCGGCCTGCCGCAGTCGGTTTCGGCGCAGACCATCAACCGCTTCTGTTCCTCGGGGTTGCAGGCGGTAGCTTCGGCCGCCGACCGCATCCGTCTGGGCGAAGCCGATTTGATGATCGCCGGCGGCACCGAATCGATGAGCATGGTGCCGATGATGGGCAACAAGGTGGCGATGAGTCCCTCCGTGTTCGAAAACGAGCACGTGGCTATCGCCTACGGCATGGGCATCACCGCCGAGAATGTCGCGGCGCAGTGGAATGTTTCCCGAGAGGACCAGGATGCCTTCGCGTATGCCTCGCATCAAAAGGCGCTGGCGGCGATCCAGGCCGGTCATTTCGCCCGGGAAATATCGCCGTATGAAGTCATCGCCAAATCGGCAGATCTGTCCGCTGGCACCATCATCACCCGCAATAAACCCATTGCCGTTGATGAAGGTCCACGCGCCGATACCAGTCTGGAAGGACTGGCAAAACTGAAACCAGTATTCAAAGCCCGTGGCTCGGTCACTGCCGGCAACAGCTCGCAGATGTCCGATGGCGCCGGCGCGGTGCTGCTGGCATCGGAACAGGCGATCAAGGATTACGGACTGACGCCGCTGGCGCGCTTCGTCAGTTTTTCGGTGGCCGGGGTGGCACCGGAAATCATGGGAATCGGCCCGATAGCCGCTATCCCAAAAGCGCTCAAGCAGGCCGGCCTGAATCAGGACCAGCTGGACTGGATTGAACTGAACGAAGCTTTCGCTGCGCAGGCTTTGGCGGTCATCCGCGACTGCAAACTGGATGCCTCGAAAGTGAATCCCTACGGCGGTGCCATCGCCCTCGGCCATCCGCTCGGTGCCACCGGCGCCATCCGCACCGCCACCCTGGCGCATGGCATGAAACGCACCGGCGCGAAATACGGCATGGTCACCATGTGCATCGGTACCGGCATGGGCGCCGCCGGTATTTTCGAATCGTTGTAACGCAGGTAACCCGGCTGTGCCGGGCATGCATCAAGAAAAAGGGCGCGGTAACCGCGCCCTGGAATGCTGATAAAGATTATCGATTAATGGTGATGGCCGCCTTCGCCATGCACGTGTCCGTGCGCTTTCTCTTCTTCAGTTGCATCCCGTACCGAAACGACTTCGACCGCAAAGAACAGGGTTTGCCCTGCAAGCGGGTGGTTGCCATCCACGGTTACGGTGGTATCGTCCACCGCGGTGACGGTGACGGTCATGCCGCCCTGCGGCGTTTGGGCTTGGAACTGCATGCCAGTTTCGATCACATCAACGCCCTGAAACGCTTCGCGCGGAACCTGCTGCACCATGAAATCGTGGCGCTCGCCGTAGCCTTCTTCCGCTGAGACTTCGACATCGAACGAATCTCCTGCCGTTTTGCCGAGCAGGGCGAACTCGAGGCCCGGAACAATCTGGCCGACACCGTGCAGATAGGTCAAAGGGGTGCCGCCGAGTGAGCTGTCGATGGTCAGACCGTCTTTGTCGGTCAGGGTGTAGTGGAAACTGACTACGCTGTTTTCGCTGATTTGCATTCGCAATTCCTGGTTGGGTTAAAACAAAAACCCCGACGGATCGGGGTTTTGTCAAGACTGATGAAAATTTGAATTACATCGCTTGGACTTCGTCGGCTTGCATACCTTTCTGGCCCTTGACGAGCTTGAAGGTCACTTTTTGGCCTTCTTTCAGCGATTTGAAGCCGTTGCCCTGAATCGAACGGAAGTGAACGAACACATCTTCACCGCTTTCCGGGGTGATAAAGCCGAAGCCTTTGGCATCATTGAACCACTTGACGGTACCTACTTGACGATCTGACATTGTATAACTCCTAGTAAACGAAATAACCCGCCACTCTTGGTGGCAGGACTGTTTTGCTAGGAATACCACGATGTAACGATGAAGCGGACCGCGTAATCTACCGCATCGGGCCACAAGCCACGTTGGCCCTGAGCAAAATCAGTACCGACACTATACAGCATAAAATCAATAACGTGCTGATTTTTTTGAATTTGGATCAAACAACTAGGTCTGGGCAGGCAATAAGCCGTATTATAAAGTGCCAAAACACGCATTCCACATGCCTGAATCGCACCGCTGGAATGAACTATCTTATTGATTGGAAAGAATTTAATGAGTTCTGCCTACATTACTGAATCGGTTTTGGATGTTCGTCATTGGACTGAACAGTATTTCAGTTTCACCGTGAGCCGTGACGACGGGTTTCGTTTCGAAAACGGCCAATTCGTCATGATCGGCCTGGAAATCAATGGCAAACCCTTGGTCCGTGCCTATTCCATCGCCAGCGCCAATTGGGAAGAGCATCTGGAGTTCTTTAGCATCAAAGTCCCCGACGGCCCGCTGACTTCGCGCCTGCAGCATATACAACCCGGCGACAGCCTTCTGATCAGCCGCAAACCGACCGGAACCCTGCTGATCAGCGACGTGCATCCCGGCAAGGTGCTGTATCTGCTCTCAACGGGCACCGGTCTCGCGCCGTTTCTGTCCATCGTCAAGGATCCTGCGACCTATGAACGTTTCGAGCACGTGGTGGTCGTTCACGGCGTGCGCTATGCCAATGATCTCTGCTACGCCGATTATTTCCGGAACGAACTGCCGCGCCACGAATACCTGGGCGAACAAATCGCTAAGCAGTTGCATTACGTTCCCGTGGTTTCGCGCGAACCGTTCGCATTGCAAGGTCGCACGACCACCCTTTTGGCAGACGGCTCCATACCGCGATCCTTGGGTTTTCCCGAGCTCAATCCGGAAACCGATAGGGCTATGATCTGCGGCAGTCCCGGCATGCTCGCCGATTTCCGCCAGATTCTCGACTCGCGCGGATTCATCGCCTCCGGCAAGATCGGGCAGCCCGGCCACTACGTGATTGAGCGGGCTTTCGTGGAAAAATAAGCGGCGGCAAATGGCGGAATCGGGCATAATATAGCAGGCGGCGCAGACCGTTCCGGCAATCAAATCCCCCCTTTCAGGAGCCCATCATGTCCGACTCCTTCGCCACGCGCGATCTACTGTCAGTCAACGGCAGGAATTACACGATTTTCAGCCTAGCAAAGCTCGGCAAACAGTTCGATATCGGCAAACTGCCCTATTCGATGAAGGTCCTTCTGGAAAACCTGCTGCGCTGCGAAGACGGCGTATCGGTGACGAAATCCTCCATCGAGGCGGTCGCGCAGTGGGACGCCCGCAAAGAACCGGACACCGAAATCGCCTTCATGCCGGCACGTGTGGTGCTGCAGGACTTCACCGGTGTGCCGTGCGTGGTCGATCTGGCCGCGATGCGCGATGCCGTGGTCAAGCTCGGCGGATCAGCCGCCAACATCAACCCGTTGATTCCCTCGGAGCTGGTCATCGACCATTCGGTGCAGGTCGATTCCTTCGGCAAAGCCAGTTCGCTCGACGAGAACGGTCAGATCGAGTTCGCCCGTAACGGGGAACGCTACAGCTTCCTGCGCTGGGGACAGAAAGCCTTCAACAACTTCAAGGTGGTGCCGCCGAATACCGGCATCGTGCATCAGGTCAATCTGGAAAACCTGGCACGCGTGGTGATGGAGCGCACGGTTGACGACACGCTGTACGCCTTCCCGGACAGCGTGTTCGGCACCGACTCGCATACCACCATGATCAACGGCATCGGCGTGCTCGGTTGGGGCGTCGGCGGCATCGAAGCCGAAGCGGCCATGCTCGGACAACCGTCTTCGATGCTGATTCCGCAGGTGGTGGGCTTCAAACTGACCGGCAGGCTGCCGGAGGGCGCCACCGCCACCGACCTGGTGCTGACCGTCACCCAGATGCTGCGCAAACACGGCGTCGTCGGCAAATTCGTCGAGTTCTTCGGCGACGGCTTGAATCACCTGCCCTTGGCCGACCGCGCCACCATCGCCAACATGGCGCCGGAATACGGCGCCACCTGCGGCATCTTCCCGATCGATGACGAATCGCTCAACTACCTGCGTCTGTCTGGCCGCGAGGAAAGCCTGATTAACCTGGTCGAAGCCTATGCCAAGGTCCAGGGCCTGTGGCGCACCGATGCCGAAGCCGATTACAGCGCCGTGCTGCAACTCGACATGGGCGAAGTTAAACCGTCGCTTGCCGGTCCGAAACGCCCGCAGGATCGCGTGCTGCTGACGGATATGAAAAGGAATTTCCAGGACAATCTGATCGGCCTTACTGCCAATCGCAAGCCGAAAAATGACGATGTCGCAAAGTTCGAAAACGAAGGCGGCGATGTCACTGCCGCTGCCGGTGTCGTACGCACCAGGATAAACGGCCAGTCGGTTGAGATGAAGGATGGCGCGGTGGTAATCGCCGCCATCACGTCATGCACCAACACCTCGAATCCGGCGGTGATGCTCGGCGCCGGCCTGTTGGCGCGCAAAGCCGCAGCCCGCGGTTTGAAACCGGCACCTTGGGTCAAGACCTCTCTCGGACCGGGCTCGTTGGTGGTAACCGACTACCTGAAAAAGGCCGATGTGATGAAGGACCTCGAGGCCATGGGCTTCTTCGTGGTCGGTTACGGATGCACGACCTGCATCGGCAACTCGGGGCCGCTGCCGACGGAAGTCAGCGCCGCCATCGCGGCCGGCGATCTGACCGTGGCATCAGTGCTTTCCGGCAACCGCAATTTCGAAGGCCGCGTGCATGCCGAAGTCAAGATGAATTACCTCGCCTCGCCGCCGCTGGTGGTCGCTTATGCGCTGGCCGGCACGGTCAACATCGATCTTAGTAGCGAACCGCTGGGCAAGGACAGTAACGGAAACGACGTGTTCCTCAGGGACATCTGGCCGAGCAATCAGGAAATCGGCGATGCCATCGCCTCCTCGATCGGGCCTGAAATGTTCAAGAACAACTACGCCGACGTATTCAAGGGCGATTCACGCTGGAACCGGATTGAATCGCCGGAAGGCGAAATCTTCGCTTGGAGCGAAGCTTCGACCTACATCAAGAACCCACCGTACTTCGACGACATGTCGATGCAGGTCGGAACCATCGACGACATCCATGACGCCCGTCTGCTCGGCCTGTTTGGCGATTCGATTACCACCGACCACATCTCGCCGGCCGGCAACATCAAGGCCAGCTCGCCGGCTGGGCAGTTCCTTCAGGCACGCGGCGTGAAACCGGTCGATTTCAACTCCTACGGATCCCGCCGCGGCAACGACGACATCATGGTGCGCGGCACCTTCGCCAACATCCGCATCAAGAACCTGATGCTGGGCGGCGAAGAAGGCGGCAACACCATCCATTACCCCAGCAAGGACAAACTGGCGATTTACGACGCCGCCATGCGCTACAAGGCCGAAGGTGTTCCTCTGGTTGTGATTGCCGGTAAGGAGTACGGTACCGGATCGTCGAGGGACTGGGCCGCCAAGGGCACCACCCTGCTCGGCGTCAAGGCTGTCATCGCGGAAAGTTTCGAACGCATTCACCGCTCCAACCTTGTCGGCATGGGCGTGCTGCCGCTGCAGTTCATGGATGGCGAGAACGCAGCATCGCACGGTTTGAAAGGTGATGAACGCTTCTCGATAACCGGATTGCAGGACGGCGCCGGCAAGATAGCCGATGTCCTAGCCACATCCCCGGAAGGTTCGACCAAAGCTTTCAAGGCCAAAGTGTTGCTGCTGACTCCAAAGGAAGTCGAGTACTTCAGACACGGCGGCATTCTGCACTACGTACTGAGGCAGCTGGCTGCCCGGTAACCGGCCCAGGCCGGGTACAGTCAAAAAAGCGGCTCAGGCCGCTTTTTTGTTGCCCAGACGGCTTGTCAGCCATTAGTGCTTATGCTCAAATGGATTGTCCTTTCCATCAACGCAGACGCATATGAACACAGAACGCCCTTGGTTGAGCAGCTATACCGCCGGCACCCCACACGAAATCGATATCAACGAGTTCCCCTCAATCATCTCGGTGTTGGACAGCGCTATCAGGGACTATGCGAACCTTCCGGCTTTTTCCAATTTTGGCAAGCAGCTGACCTATGCCGAAATCGACCGGCTCAGCACCCAGTTCGCCAATTACCTCATCCATGACCTGAAACTGAAGAAAGGCGACCGCGTCGCTTTGATGATGCCGAATGTGCTGCAATACCCCATCGCCATCTTCGGAGTTCTGCGCGCCGGTCTGACGGTGGTCAACACCAACCCACTGTATACCGCCCGCGAGCTCAAGCATCAATTGACCGATTCCGGGGCCTCGGTGCTGGTTGTCATGGAAAATTTCGCAGCCACGGCACAGGAAGTCATCGCTGAAACCAGAGTCAAGCAGGTGATCACCACCTCCATCGGCGAATTGCTAGGAGCCAAGGGCCTGTTGCTGAATTTCGTGCTGCGGCATGTCAAGCATGCCGTGCCCGCATTCGATCTGCCGGGCGCTGTTTCGTTCAAGACTGCCCTGGCATCGGGTAAAAAGCACGTTCTCCCGCAGATTGATCTGCGGCACGAGGATATCGCCTTCCTGCAGTACACCGGCGGTACCACCGGCGTTGCCAAAGGAGCTATGCTCAGCCACGGCAACCTGGTCGCCAATATGATGCAGAGTTCCGCATGGCTTGGTAGCGACCTGAAATACGGCAAGGAAGTGATCATCACCGCGTTGCCGCTTTATCACATCTTCGCATTGACCGCCAATTGCCTTGTGTTCATGAAGTTCGGTGGCCTGAATTACCTAATCACCAACCCGCGTGACATGCCGGGTTTCGTCAAGGAGTTGAAATCCAGCAATTTTACCGCCATCACAGGCGTCAACACCCTGTTCAACGGCCTGCTGAATACTCCAGGCTTCGATCAACTGGATTTTTCCAAGGTCACATTCGCCCTGGGAGGCGGCATGGCCGTGCAACGGGCCGTGGCCGAACGCTGGAAGAAAGTCACCGGAATCCCATTAATCGAAGCCTACGGCCTGACCGAAACCTCGCCGGCCTGCTGCATGAACCCGATGGACCTCAAGGACTTCAACGGCTCCATCGGACTGCCGATATCCTCGACCATCTGTTGCCTGAAGGACGATGATGGCAATATCGTAACCGGCGATGACGTCGGCGAGCTGTGCGTCAAGGGCCCGCAGGTGATGGTCGGCTACTGGCAACGCCCGGACGAAACCGCGAAGGTGATCGATGCCGACGGCTGGCTGCATACCGGCGACATCGCCAGGATGGACGCCAAAGGCTTTTTCTACATCGTTGACCGCAAGAAGGACATGATCCTGGTGTCCGGCTTCAACGTGTTCCCGAACGAGATCGAGGATGTCGTCGCTGCCATGCCAGGCGTGCTGGAAGTGGCGGCGGTCGGCGTTCCAGACGAAAAAGCTGGGGAAGCGGTGAAACTGGTGGTGGTCAAAAAGGATCCAGCGCTCACCGCCGATGACATCAAGGCGTATTGCCGCGAGAACCTGACCGGCTACAAACAACCGCGCATCATCGAGTTCCGCACCGAACTGCCGAAGACCAATGTCGGCAAGATCCTCAGACGCGAATTGAGGGATAGTCCGAAGCCTGAGTGATGAAAAGGGCGCCTAGGCGCCCTTTTCACTGACTCATGACGTGATCCAGCAATGAAAAAGCTCGATGTCTGCATCGTTGGATACGGCACAGCCGGCCAGGCTGCCGCTATTTCGCTCAGCCGTGATGGCCATCGCGTCACGGTCTATGAGCGCGTACCGAATCCAGGGCCTGTAGGCGCAGGCTTCCTGTTGCAACCCACCGGAATGTCCGTTCTCAGACAGCTCGGTTTGCTTGGTCAGGCCTTGCAGCTCGGACGCCGCATTGACCGCCTGTATGGCGAGAATGCCTCTGGCCGCCCTGTGATGGATATGCGATACGCCTCGCTAAGCGAGGATTTCTACGGGCTCGGGTTGCAGCGAGGCGCCATTTTCCAGATGCTCGATGGTGCCTGGAATGAAGGCCGCGACCTGCGTGACGGTGTCTGCATCGTGCATGCGGATGTCGAGACGGGTCATGTCACCGATTCAAACGGAGAACGGCATGGGCCATATGATTTGGTCATTGCCGCTGATGGTGCCGGATCGCGGCTACGGAAAGATTTACCTTCAATTAGATACGACAAGGCCTATCCATGGGGCGCGCTCTGGTGCCTCCTGCCTGCATTGGAGTGGCCGCATTTCAACGAATTGCGGCAACGTTACCGGAAATGCAGCCAAATGGCCGGACTGCTTCCGGTCGGACGCCGGCTGGACGATGACCGCGAAATGTTGAGTTTTTTCTGGAGCGTGGAAACATCGAAATTCAGGGATTTTGACGCCGAACGGTTCACGGAAATGAAGTTAGACCTCATTGCTTTGTGGCCTGAATGCGCAGGCATCATGACCGCACTTAACCAAGCAAGCCAACTTGCGTGTGCGAGCTATCGTGACACGATCCTCGGAAAAACGTGGTTCTCCGGCCGTTTGGTCGCGATCGGCGACAGTGCGCACGCCATGAGCCCGCAATTGGGCCAGGGCGTGAATATGGCCTTACTCGACGCGATGGCGTTACGGAACGCGCTGCGTGTGCCGGCACCCCTTCCTTCCCAGCTGGCAGACTATTCCAGCCGGAGGCGCAAACATGTCGCCGTCTATCAGAAATGGAGCCGTTGGCTGACGCCGTTATTCCAGTCGCACCATCTCTTGGCGGCAATAGCCAGGGATGGCTTGTTCTACCCGCTCGGCAAGCTGCCTGTAGCGAGAACCAGCATGCTGAAAGTACTGACCGGAACGGCACAAGGCCTGTTCGGACGCATCGAACTGGACGACGATCCGGTCAGGTAAGCGTTCGCAATACGTGTATTATTCGTTCACCGGTCGCATATACGGGAACAGCAGCACGTCGCGGATCGAACTGGAACCGGTCAGCATCATCACCAAACGGTCGATGCCGACGCCGAGGCCGCCGGTCGGCGGCAGTCCCACTTCCAGCGCGCGGATGTAATCGGCATCGAAGTGCATGGCTTCGTCATCGCCACCCTCTTTCTGGTTGACCTGCTCGGCGAAGCGCGCGGCCTGGTCTTCTGAATCGTTGAGTTCGGAAAAACCGTTGGCGATTTCCTTGCCGCCGATGAACAGCTCGAAGCGGTCGGTCAAGCCGGCATCGAGGTCGTTGGCACGCGCGAGCGGACTGACTTCGGTCGGATGCTGGGTGATGAAGGTCGGCTGGATCAGGGTGTGCTCGACGGTCTTCTCGAATATCTCCAGCAGCAGCTTGCCCCAGCCGTACGATGGCTTGAAACGCACGCCTAGCGTCTCACAGTGCCTGCGCATGACATTCAGATCGCGGATGTCTTCAGCTTTGATCTGCGGATTGTGCTCGAGCACGGCATCGGTCATCGACCAACGCTTGAACGGTTTTGACAGGTCGATATCATGCCCGTCCCAATGCGCCTGCATCGACGGCAGCACCTTTTCCGCCGAGGCGCGGATCATGCCTTCGGTCAGATCCATGATCTCGTTGTAGGTCGCGTAGGCTTCATACAGTTCGAGCATGGTGAACTCGGGGTTATGCCGGGTCGAAACGCCTTCATTGCGGAAGTTGCGGTTGATTTCGTAGATCCGTTCCAGACCGCCGACGGTCAGACGCTTCAGGTACAGCTCGGGCGCGACCCGCAGATACAGGTCGAGGCCGAGCGCGTTGTGGTGGGTCATGAACGGCTTGGCTGTGGCGCCGCCCGGGATGTAGTGCATCATCGGGGTTTCCACTTCCAGGAAGCGCTGGCCGTCGAGCCAGTTGCGGATGGCGGAAATCACCTGCGAACGCTTGATGAACACCTCGCGCGCTTCCGGCGTGACGATCAGGTCGACATAACGCTGGCGGTAGCGTTGCTCGACATCGGACAGCCCGTGCCATTTGTCCGGCAGCGGGCGCAGGGATTTTGTCAGCAGGCGCAGGTTCTTGCCCTTGACCGAGAGCTCGCCGGTCTTGGTGCGGGTCAGCGTGCCGCTGACGCCGATGATGTCGCCGATATCCCAGTGCTTGAAGGCCTCGTAGCAATCGCCAAGGTCGGCGGCGGTAAGGTACAGCTGGATGCGTCCGGACATGTCCTGCAGCTGTGCGAAGCTGGCCTTGCCCATCACCCGTTTGGCCATCAGCCGGCCGGCCATCTGCACGCCACGGTCGAGCACCAGCAGCGCTTCGGCGCTCCATTGTTCCTTGTCCGCATAGGCTTCCTGCAGATCCTGCGCGTAATCGGCGCGCACGAAATCGTTCGGGTAGGCAATGCCCTTTTCACGCAGCGCCTTCAGTTTCGCGCGGCGCTCGGCAATCAGCTGGTTTTCATCGGGCGGCAGGTCGGTTACGGCTTCGTTCATGGGCTTCTTCGCGTTATTGGGTGCGGCCGGATCCGGCATTCAGGCCGGCTTTGAGACTGGCTTCGACGAACTCATCGAGGTCGCCGTCCAGGACTTTCTGGGTATCGGTGCGTTCAACGCCGGTGCGCAGATCCTTGATACGGCTCTGATCGAGCACGTAGCTGCGGATCTGGCTGCCCCAGCCGATGTCGGATTTGGCCGCTTCCAGGGCGTCTTTTTCACTGTTGCGCTTCATGATTTCCAGCTCGTACAACTTCGCTTTCAGCATTTTCATCGCCGTATCGCGGTTCTGATGCTGGCTGCGGCCGGTCTGGCAGGCGACCACGGTGTTGGTCGGGATATGCGTGATGCGCACCGCCGATTCGGTTTTATTGACGTGCTGGCCGCCGGCGCCCGAAGACCGGTAGACGTCGGTGCGCAGGTCGGCCGGATTGATGTCGATTTCGATGTTGTCATCGACCTCCGGACTGACGAACACCGAACAGAACGAGGTGTGCCGGCGGTTGTCGGAATCGAACGGCGATTTACGCACCAGGCGGTGCACGCCGATCTCGGTTTTCAGCCAGCCGAAGGCGTACTCGCCCTCGACCTTGAAGGTGGCGCTCTTGATTCCGGCGACATCGCCGTCGGAGGCCTCCATCAGCTCGGTTTTCCAGCCGCGTGATTCGCAGAAACGCAGGTACATGCGCAGCACGATCTCGGCCCAGTCCTGGGCTTCGGTGCCGCCGGCACCGGATTGGATATCGACGAAGCAGTTGGTGTGGTCCAGCTCGCCGGAAAACATGCGCCGGAACTCGAGCTTGTCGACACGGACGGCGATCTTGCCGACATCGGCGATGACGGATTCGACGATGCTCTCGTCGTCTTCCATTTCGGCCAGCTCCAGATACTCCCGCGCTTCCTCCAGTCCGGCCAGGGTGTCGCGGATATCGGAAACATTCTTTTCCAGGCTGGAGCGCTCCTTGCCAAGGGCCAGCGCTTTATCGGGGCTGTTCCAGATTTCGGGGCTTTCCAGCTCGCGGTTTACTTCTTCCAGACGCTCGACTTTGCTGTCGAAGTCAAAGATACCCCCTGAGCGAGGCGACTCGCTCCTGCAGTTCGGTGATTCGGTTGCGGATCGGGTTCAATTCCATGGCTTAAAACTTCAGGATAATCAGCCTGATATTGTATCAGAGCGGGAACTCAACAGGGCTCCAAATGGCGGATTAGGCACTGGAAATCCAGACGATCCCGGAAATCGTTCGTCTGCAGTTCAAATACGGCACGGATCCGCTCGGGCGGCGGCTGGCCATGGTAGCCGCTGAACTGGATGGCACTGATAAAGCCGCGACCGGCAGAGGAAGCCAGTCGCAATTGCAATTTCAGATGCTTTTCCTTCAGGACCTGCCAGGACACGACATCGAAGACATTATCGAATACCGGCGGCGGGAAGCCTTGCCCCCACGGGCCTGCGGCCTGAATCGCCAGCGCGGTTTCACGGCTGAACTCCTGCCGCTGCAACGGGCCATCAGTCCAGATCACCGAATGCAGATCTTCGGGTGCGATCCATGCGGCGGCAACCGATTCAAACGCCTCACAGAAACGGGCAAGGTTTCCTTCGGATAGGGTCAATCCTGCGGCCATGGCATGGCCACCGAAGCGTGTTATCAGCCCGGGATGCAGCGCATCGGCATGGGCCAGGGCATCGCGGATATGAAAACCAGGTATCGAACGCGCCGAGCCCCGCAACTCATCGCTTCCGGGCTCGCTGGGTGCGAACACCAGAACCGGGCGGTGCCACAGCTCCTTCATTTTCGACGCCACCAGACCGACCACGCCCGGATGCCATGAGGGTCCGAACAGGATACGGGCGCGCTTTTCCTCGGCATCGGCCTGCGAATGCGCTTCGGCCAGCGCCAGGTCGGCCTGCTCCAGCATGTCCTGCTGCAGTTCCTGCCGCTGCAGATTGATGCTGTGCAGGGATTCCGCCATGTCCAGCGCCTGACTGAAATCGTCCGCCAACAGGCATTCAATGCCGAGGGCCATGTCTTCCAGGCGTCCGGCTGCGTTGATTTTCGGGCCGATACGGAATCCGATATCGGTTTCGGTGATTTTCCCCAAAACCAGCCCGCTGATCTGCGCCAAGGCCTTCACCCCGGGCTGGCAACGGCCTTGATTGATGCGGGCCAGCCCTGCCCTGACCAAACGGCGGTTATTGGCGTCGAGTTTGACCATGTCGGCGACCGTTCCGATGGCGACGAGATCCAACAACGCCGACAGATCGGCATCCGCACCCGGCGAGCCGTTGTTACGAAACGTCTGACGGACAGCAAGCAACAGATAGAACATGACGCCGACCCCGGCCAGGGCTTTGCTGGCAAAGGCGTCTCCCGGCAGGTTCGGGTTGATGATGGCATCAGCCTCCGGCAAGGTTTCGCCCGGCAGGTGGTGGTCGGTGACGATGACCCGATATCCCGCTTGCTTGGCTTTGGCGATGCCCGGCAGGCAGGCGATGCCGCTGTCTACGGTAATGACCAGTTCGGGTTGCAGTTGCGCCAATTCATCGACTAGGCCCGGCGTCAGGCCGTAGCCGTGCAAGACCCGATGCGGCACCTTGAACAGCACGTTACGGGCGCCGAGAAGGCGCAGACCGCGTACAGCAAGCGCTG
>ERZ1645185.110-NODE-110-length-35613-cov-4.759857_pt1 | contig 35613 bp, 37 predicted proteins | sample MGYA00575351_ERZ1645185 | MGnify/ENA primary metagenome ERZ1645185 (study PRJEB40838, sample SAMN11284767) | freshwater sediment metagenome | isolation source: river sediment | host: Sediment | place: India: Jana village, Kanpur | collected 2015-12-17 ... | reverse complement strand
ACATCTTCACGTTCGCAAGATCGACACCCGTTCCATCCGCCTTCACGCGGACCTTCACGTTGTAGTCAATCACGCGTTTGACAGTGACGAGGACCTTCACCTCGGGCTCCTTTCAATGGGCCGACCCGGTTGGGTCGACCGGGACTCAGAACGACTTCCGGATCATGGCTTTCAGTTCTCCGACGACCCCGCGGCGGAAGGCCAGCACACAGGCGACGAAGATCAGGCCCAGGACGACCGGCACCCAGCCGCCAAGCGGCCCCTTGGCCAGGTAGTTCTGCAGGCTGACGATGATGCCGGCCCCCACGGCCGGGCCGGAGATCGTGCCGAGGCCGCCGAGCAGCGTCATCAGCACGACCTCGCCGGACATGTGCCAATGGGCATCGGTCAGAGAGGCCAGCTGGAAGACCACCGATTTCGTCGCCCCCGCCAGACCGGCCAGGGTCGCCGACAGCACGAAGGCAAGAAGCTTGTAACGGTCGGTATCGTAGCCAAGCGACTTCGCCCGGTTCTCGTTGTCGCGGATGGCACTGAGGACCTGGCCGAAGGGCGAATGCACGGTCCGTGCGATCAGGAAGTAGGCCGCCGTGAAGATCGCCAGCACGAAGTAGTACATCGACAGGTTGTCCTGCAGGTCGATCATCCCGAGCGCGGTGCCGCGCGGAATGCCCTGCAGACCGTTCTCTCCCTGGGTGAAGGGGGCAGAGATGAACAGGAAGTAGACCATCTGCGCCATGGCGAGGGTGATCATGGCGAAGTAGATGCCCTGCCGCCGGATCGCGATCAGGCCGATCAGCAGGCCCAGAACGCCAGCCGCCAGAGTGCCGGTCAGGATGCCAAGCTCGGTCGGCAGGCCCCAGACCTTGAGAGCATGGCCGGTGACATAGGCGGCCCCGCCGAAGAAGGCGGCATGGCCGAAGCTGAGCAGGCCGCCATAGCCGAGGATCAGGTTGAAGGCGCAGGCGAACAGCGCGAAGCACAGAAGCTTCATCAGGAAGACGGGATAGATGACCAGCGGAGCGACCAGAAGAAGCACGCCGACGACGAGATATCCAAGCTTGGAGTTCATTCTGCGTGCTCCCTTACGCTGATCTGCCGAACAGGCCCGCGGGCCGCAGCACGAGAACGATGGCCATGACGACGAAGATCACCGTAGCCGAGGCCTCGGGCCAGAAGACCTTGGTCAGCCCTTCGATCACGCCCATGGCAAGGCCGGTCACCACCGCGCCCATGATCGAACCCATGCCGCCGATGACGACCACCGCGAAGACCACGATGATAAGGTTCGATCCCATCAGCGGGTTCACCTGGGTGATGGGCGCGGCCAGCACTCCGGCAAAGGCGGCCAGCGCGACCCCGTAGCCATAGGCGAGCGTGGTCAGCAGCGGGACGTTGACCCCGAAGGCCTGCAGCAGCTTCGGATTTTCGGTTCCCGCGCGCAGATAGGCGCCGATCTTGGTGCGCTCGAACAGATACCAGGTCGCCCCGCAAACGATGATCGAGGCAGCGACGACCCAGGCCCGGTACCAGGGCAGGAACATGAAACCCAGATTGACGCCGCCGCCCAGACCTTCCGGTGTCGGATAGGGCAGACCGGACGAGCCGAAGAGCTTGACGAAGGTGCCCTCGATCACCAGGGCCAGACCGAAGGTCAGCAGCAGTCCGTAAAGGTGGTCAACTCCGGCAAGGCGGCGCAGCAGCAACCGCTCGACCACGATCCCGAGACCGCCGACGATGACCGGCGCCAGGATCAGCGCCCCCCAGTAGCCGAGGCCCAGGTATTGCGTCAGCGCCAGCGCGGCAAAGGCGCCCAGCATGTAGAACGCCCCATGGGCGAAGTTGACGATGTTGAGCAGCCCGAAGATCACGGCGAGACCGAGCGACAGCACCGCGTAGAAGGCGCCGTTGATCAGGCCGAGCAACAGCTGCCCGAAAAGCACTTGGGGCGGGATGCCCATGAGGTCCGTCAGCATGAATCCTGTCCCATTGTGTCGTTGCCGGACCTGCCGGGCGCCACCGGGACGCCCGACAGGTGGGAGGCTGCCCTTACTTTGTCGGGCAGGTGCTGTCTTCGAGGGTCCCGAAGGCCTCTTCGCCCGGGATGGTGCGGACGATGGTCAGGTAATCCCACGGATATTTGGATTCGCCCGGGCTCTTGACCTTGGCCAGGTACATGTCGTGAACCATGCGACCGTCGGTGCGCAGCACACCATTGGCGGTGAATGCGTCATGAACCGGGGTCTCACGCATCTTGACCAGGACGGTATCCGTGTCATCAGACCCGGTCGCCTCGATCGCCTGCAGATAGTGACGCACCGAGGAATAGGTCCCGGCCTGGACGCCCGTCGGCATCTTGCCGGTCTTGTCGAAGAATTTCTTGGACCAGGCGCGGCTTTCGTCGTTCATGTCCCAGTAGAAGCTGACGGTCATTTGCATTCCCTGGGCCACGTCGAGGCCAAGCGCATGGATGTCCGACAGGAACACCAGCAGACCGGCGATGGTCTGGCCGCCCGCGACCACGCCGAATTCGTTCGCCGCCTTGATGGCGTTGATCGTGTCGGCACCGGCATTGGCCAACCCGATGACCTTGGCGCCCGACGCCTGGGCCTGCAGGATGAACGAGGAAAAATCGGAAGCCGGGAACGGGTGCTTGACCGAGCCGAGGACCTTGCCGCCCGCCTTTTCGACCACGGCCGTCACGTCCTTCTGCAGCGCCTCGCCAAAGGCGTAGTCCGCGGTCAGGAAGAACCATGTGTCGCCGCCCTCGGCCACCACGGCCGAGCCGGTTCCGACAGCGAGCGCACGGGTGTTGTAGGTCCAGTGCAGGCCGGTCGGGATGCAGGCGTCGTTGGTCAGCGGCGAGGAGGCCGCACCCGAGACGAGCGCGATCTTGTTCTGCTGCTTGGCAACCTCGAACACCGCCATCGCGACCGAGGTCGTCACCAGCTCGGCAAAGACGTCAACGCCGCCGGTGTCGCCCCATTCACGCGCAGTCGTGGCGGCGATGTCGGCCTTGTTCTGATGGTCGGCCACAACCAGCTCGATCGGCATCCCGGCAACCTTGCCGCCGAATTCCTCGATCGCCAGTTCGGCTGCCGCGACGGCGCCCGGCCCGGCAACGTCCGAATAGGCGCCCGACATGTCCGTCAGGATGCCGATCTTGACCTTTCCGTCGCTGATCTCTGCAGCGGCTGCCGAGGCAAGAAGTGCAAGCGTCGACACGCCTGCTGACAGGAATTTCACAAATTTCATACGGTTCCTCCTCTGTTGTTGTCGTCAAACACTCAGGTATTCGTCGAAGACGTGGCTTTTCTCCTCGAGCTCGTCCTTGCGGATGGTCGCGACGATATGGCCGTGATCCATGATGAAGTGCCGGTCGGCGAGCGGGGCGGCGAAGCGGAAGTTCTGCTCGACCAGAAGCACCGTGTAGCCGCGCTTCTTCAGCTCGATCAGGACCTCGCCCAGCTTGTCGACGATCACCGGCGCCAACCCCTCGGTGATCTCGTCGAGCAGGAGCAGGTTCGCCCCGGTGCGCAGGATGCGCGCCATCGCCAGCATCTGCTGCTCGCCCCCGGAAAGCCGGGTTCCCTGGCTCTTGCGGCGCTCGGCGAGGTTCGGGAACATCGCGTAGAGCTCCTCGACCGACATGCCGCCCGGCTTCACCACCGGCGGCAACATCAGGTTTTCCTCGACACTGAGGCTCGAGAAGATGCCGCGTTCCTCGGGGCAGTAGCCGACGCCCAGATGGGCGATCTTGTGCGGCGGGGCGTTGATGATTTCCTCGCCCTTCAGCACGATCGAGCCGGTGCGGTGGCCGATCAACCCGACGATCGACCGCAGCGTTGTCGTCCGCCCCGATCCGTTGCGCCCAAGAAGCGTCACGAGTTCACCCTGGTGGACCGTCATGTCGATGCCGTGCAGCGCATGACCCTGCCCGTAGAAGGCGTGCAGGTCCTGGATCCGCAGCTCTTCGATGGCTTCGGAAAGGTGACGGCCGCCGATGTCGTGGTTCTCGGTGGCGTAGCTCATGCGGCTTTCCCCATATAGGCTTCCTTGACCCGCGGGTCATTGGAGACGGTCCGGTAATCGCCCTCGGTCAGGATCGCGCCGCGCTGCAGGACGGTGATGGTGTTGCAAAGCGTCGAGACGACGCCCAGGTTGTGCTCGACCATCAAGATGGTGCGCCCGACCGCGACACGGCGGATCAGTTCCGTCACCAACTCCACATCCTCGCGGCCCATGCCCTGCGTCGGTTCGTCGAGCAGCATCATCTCCGGCTCCATCGCCAGGGTCGTCGCGATCTCGAGCGCGCGCTTGCGGCCATAGGACATGTCAGCCACCACCGCGTCGGAGAAGCGGTCGAGCCCGACCATGTGAAGGAGTTCTTCCGCCCTGTCGTTCAGCCGGTCGAGTGACCGGACCGACCGCCAGAAGTGGAATGAGGTGCCGAGCTTGCGCTGAAGCGCGACGCGGACATTCTCGCGCGCGGTCATGTGCGGGAAGACAGCCGAGATCTGGAAGGACCGGATCACACCCATCCGGGCGATCTCGGCCGGCTTCGCCGCAGTGATGTCGCGTCCGTTGAAACTGATTGTGCCCCGCGTCGGCGTCAGGAATTTGGTCAGAAGGTTGAAAACCGTAGTCTTGCCCGCACCGTTTGGACCGATCAGCGCATGGACGTCATGCCGCCGGATCCTCAGGTTGACATTGTCTACTGCCGTGAAGCCCTTGAATTCCTTTGTCAGGCCATCAGTCTGCAGGATGTAGTCGTTCGTCTCGCCCATTGGCTTCCTCCTGTTGCCTCACGGCGCGCGAAACAGGTTCGCGCCCCTCCCTTGCCCGCCGCCGGATCCCGAACCGCTTAGCCGCGGCGGTTCAGGGCCCTGGCCTGGTCACGCAGGACGAATTTCTGGATCTTGCCGGTCGAGGTCTTGGGCAGGTCGCCGAAGACCACGGTCTTGGGTGTCTTGAAATGCGCCATGTTCTGGCGGCAGAAGGCGATCAGGTCGGCTTCCGACAGCTCCTGGCCTGCCTTCAGGGTGACGAAGGCGCAGGGCGTCTCGCCCCATTTCTCGTCCGGTCGCGCGACGACCGCTGCTTCCAGCACCGAAGGATGCTTGTAGAGCACGTCCTCGACCTCGACCGACGAGATGTTCTCGCCTCCCGAGATGATGATGTCCTTCGAACGGTCCTTGAGTTCGACATAGCCGTCGGGATGGGTGACGCCGAGGTCGCCCGAGGCGAACCAGCCCCCCTTGAAGGATTTCTGGGTGGCCGATGGGTTCTTGAGATAGCCCTTCATGACGTTGTTGCCGCGCATGAAGATCTCGCCCATCGTCTCGCCATCAGCCGGCACCGGCTCCAGCGTGTCGGGATCGGCGACCATCAGGCCGGCAAGCGCCACGTTCTTGACCCCCTGGCGTGCCTTGAGCTTCGCCTTCCTGTCGCCGGGCAACTCGTTCCACTCCGACTTCCAGGCGCAGACGACAGACGGGCCATAGGTTTCGGTCAGCCCGTAAACATGCGTAACCTCGACGCCCATGGCCTCCATCTTTTCGATGACGACCGCGGGCGGGGAGGCGCCCGCGGTCATCACCCGGACCTCGTGGCTGAAATCCTTCAGCTCGTCCGGGGCGTTGGCCAGCATGTTCAGGACGATGGGCGCGCCGCAGAAATGCGTGACCTTCTCGTCCCGGATCGCCTGATAGATCGGCTCGGCCCGAACCGAGCGCAGGCAGACGCAGACACCGGCATTGGCAGCGATCGTCCAGGGAAAGCACCAGCCGTTGCAATGGAACATCGGCAGCGTCCAGAGATAGCGCGAATGGTGCGCCATGCCCCAGGTCACGATGTTCGACAGCGCGTTCAGCGCCGCGCCGCGGTGGTGATAGACAACGCCCTTCGGATCCCCCGTCGTTCCCGACGTGTAGTTGAGGCTGATCGCGTCCCATTCGCTGGACGGCGGCTGCCACGCGAACCCGGGATCGCCCGAAGCGAGAAACTCGCCATAGGTGAGACTGCCGATCCGGCGGCCCCCGTCATAGCTCGGATCCTCGACGTCGATCACGAGCATGTCGCGGCGCCCGCTGATCTTCACGGCGCGATCGGTGACCTCTGAGAATTCGGGATCGACGATCACCACCTTCGCCTCGGCATGGGACAGGATGAAGGCGATCGCCTCGGCGTCAAGGCGGGTATTGATGGTGTTCAGGACAGCCCCGGACATCGGCACGCCGAAATGCGACTCGAACATCTCGGGGATGTTCGACGCAATGACCGACACCGTATCGCCGCGCCCGATCCCGCGCTGCGCCAAGGCGCTGGCCAGCCGGCAAATCCGGTCGTTCGTCTCGGCCCAGGTCCGGCGCAGGTCGCCATAAACGACGGCCGTGAACTCGGGATAGATGCTTGCGGTTCGCTCCAGGAAAGAGATGGGCGTCAGCGATTCATAGTTCGCCGAATTGGATTCCAGAGCATCGTCGAAGATGCTGCGTGCAGTGCTCATCATGTTCCTCCCCGCTGGCGGCGTCCTCCTGACCGGCCGGCGGGGATTTCATTTCACGACTTCCTTGCCGAAATATCCGCGAATTGCATCGAATTGTAACACGGCCATCTCCACCCTTGGGTATGCTTGGCCCCTGACGCATCCTGACGTCGATTCGGGAGCATCGCCGAGACATCCCATGCAAGAACGGACCATCGAAGCCAGCCCCAGCGGGATTGCGTTCAGCGCACTCGACTCGCTGAGCCAGGGAATTGCCATTTTCGATGCCGACCTTCGCCTGCAGGTCTGGAACAGCCGTTTCATCGAGCTTCGCGCACTTCCGCCCCGGCTGGTCCATGCCGGCATGAGCCTGCGGAGCCTGCTGCGCCATTTCGCCGAGCGGGGCGAGCTGGGCAAGGGCGACCCCGACATGCTGGTCGAAGCCAACCTGCCTGTGCCCGGACAGACAGACTCCCGCCGGTTCGAGCGCGAGATTTCCAACGGGCGGCTTGTCGAGGTTCTCGAGACGATCCTGCCCGAAGGCGGAATGTCGCTGGTCTATACCGACCTGACCGAGCAGCGGCGGCGGGAACACGCCCTGCTGGAACTGGCCGAGGAACGGGCTTTCGCCCTGCAGGAAAGCGAGGCGAGACTCAAGCTCATCGCCGACGAGGTTCCCGCCGGCATCGCCCATATTGACCAGCAGATGCGTTTTCTCTTCACCAACCGGCGCTTTGCGGCAGCCTATGGCCATTCGCCCGCGGACCTTGTCGGCCTCAGCACGTCGGACATCCTTCACCCACGCACCCTGTCCGAATCCGCACGCTTCTTCGAACAGGCGCGGCGCGGCGCCCTTGTGGATTTCGAGATGCGGGTCGAACTGCCGGGCGGCATCTTCAAGGATGTCCGCACCCTGCTGCGCCCGGCAAGCCCCTCCTCGGGCGAGGTGATCGGGTTCTATCTGCTGTCGATCGACGTGACCCGGCGCAAAGCTACGATGTCGGCGCTGATGGGCGCGCAGAAGATGGACGCGCTTGGCCGTATGGCGAGCGGAATATCCCATGATTTCAACAACCTGCTGACGATCATCCTGGGCAACATCGTTCCGCTGGCCGAAAAGCTTGGAGATGGGGAACTGGTCTCGGAATACCTGGCGCCGGCGATCTCGGCCGCCCGGCGAGGCTCGTCGCTGACTCAAAGGCTGCTGACCCTGGCGCGTCGCGAGCAATACGCACCCGAGGCGACCAACATCACCGGGGCGGTCGAGGAGATCTGCACCCTCCTGCGGTCGTCGATGCCGCGAGGCCTGCATATCAGCCAGGAAAGTCGCGGCACCGTACCCGAGGCGCTGGTCGACCGGGCACAGCTTGAGATGGCGCTGCTCAACCTGGCCATGAATGCCCGCGACGCGACCGGCGGGACCGGGCATCTTTCGTTCAATGTCGACGAGTACCAGCTGCAGCCGATCGAGGCGGAGCTCCTGCATGTACCCTCCGGCCCCTATGTGCGCATCCGGGTGGCGGATGACGGCAGCGGGATGACGCCTGACCAGACAGAGCGCATTTTCGAACCCTTCTATACCTCGAAGGCGGCAGGCGCCGGCTCAGGGCTTGGCCTGTCGATGGTTTACGGCTTCGTGAAGCAGTCCAACGGCGCGATTTCGGTCGAATCGGCACCGGGAGAAGGGGCGACGTTCACCATCCTTCTGCCGAGTGTCGAACTGCGCGCCGAACCCGTGTTCGAAGAGCCGTCCGAACCGCCGATGCGGGACGAAGCACCGGATAGCGCGAACATGCCGCTGGTCCTTCTGGTTGACGATGACCACGACGTCCGCCGCACCATCCGACGGCGCATCGCCTCGCTCGGTTATCCGGTGATCGAGGCGGAGGATGGCGATGTCGCACTCGACCTGCTGTCACGGATCGGCTTCATCGGCATCGTGCTGAGCGACATCAACATGCCGGGCAGCATGGATGGCGTCGCGCTGTCGCGCTGCGTCCGCGAACGATTCCCGCAGGCCGCGATGATCCTGATGAGCGGCCGCACCGAACCCGCCTGGCACAGGGATGCCGCCGAACTGAAGGTCGAAATCCTTGGTAAACCGATCCCGGATGATCTTCTGACGCAGGCGCTCAACCGGGCGGCCGCGGTCGCGCAACGGAACTCTGTCGGGACGGCCTGAGATGACGACATTGGTTTACCTGGTCGAAGACGACCCCGACATCAGCCGCTTGATCGAGCGCAGCCTCGGCCAGCAGGGCTTCACCGTCCGTTCCTTCCGCCGCATGGCCGAGTTCGAGCGCGAAGTACGGCGCCAGACCCCCGACCTGTGCCTGATCGACCTATCGCTGCCCGACGGCGACGGGCTGGAGCTGGTCGGCTACAGCATCCTTCCCCGCGACGTCCCCCGCATCATCGTGACCGGGCGCGGATCGGTGACCGATCGCGTCGTCGGACTCGAGATCGGCGCGGACGACTACATCGTGAAGCCCTTTGAGCCGCGCGAGCTGGCCGCGCGTCTTCGCTCGGTCCTGCGCCGTAGCCGCTTCAGCCAGGCCGCGGGCGAGATCAACCGGCGCACGGCGATGTTCGGAGACTGGACAGCCGACCTCAGCGCCTGCCGGCTGACGCAGGCGAGCGGCAAGGTCCTGGAGCTGAGTTCTGCCGAGACTCGGTTGCTCGAAGCCTTCCTGCGCTTTCCCGGCCGCGTCCTGAGCCGCTCGCATCTTCTGGACGCGACAGGCGGCAACCAGGGTGAGCCCTTCGACCGCAGCCTAGATGCCCGCATCAGCCGCCTGCGCAAGAAGCTCTGGGCCGACAACCCGGAGGCCGGGCTGATCCGGACGGTCTACGGCGCAGGCTACATCTTCACCGGCGACGTGGTTTGGAACACCTGATCCGCGCAGCGGCGCAAGCGTCGTGCGCGCCGAGCGACAATATCCTTGATCGTGGTGCCGCCCGGGAAAGGCCTCGCACCGCTGCTGGTCCGATCCACCCGGCGAATCCCACGCCAATTGATTCCCCTCAGGACCTTTCTCCGCCGGTCACCAAAGCCTGGAAGCGGGAGGTTTTCCACCCGCTACGACAGGAGCCCAAGATCTTGCTTTCCGCCGGCGCCCTTGCCGCAACCGCCATCTTCTGGCTGCGACGCGTGAAGGAGGCCTGAACCTAGAGGCGGATCGCCGACAGCAGCCGGCCATAGTCGGCCTCGCCGGCATGAGTGGTGCGGCGAAAGGAGTAGAAGCGCTCGGGATCCGAATAGGTGCAGTGGCGGGTCCATTCAGCTTCGGCCAAGCCCAGGCTGCGCAGGCGATGCAGTCCATAGGCCGGCAGGTCGAACAGTGCGCGGTCCCCCGCTCCATTTGCGAAGAAACGGGCGTTGTCGCGATCGTCGTCTATGAAGCCTTCGACGAATTCCGGCCCGACCTCGTAGGCGCGCTGGCTGATGGTTGGCCCGATCACGGCGCGGATGCGGCCCCGTTCTGCGCCGAGCGCCTCCATCGCCTCGACCGTCGCCTCAAGCACGCCATCCCGCGCGCCGCGCCAGCCGGCATGGGCAGCCCCGATGACCTGCGCCACAGGATCGGCGAACAGCACCGGCTGGCAATCGGCGGTCAGGACAGCCAGCGCCAGCCCCGGTGTCGCCGTAACCATGGCGTCGGCACGAGGGCGCTCGGTCAGCGGCGCGGTCACGGTTACGACATCGGCGGAATGGACCTGGTTGACCGTGTTCAAGGCCGCCGGGGCGACCTCCATCGCTTCGGCCGCACGGGCGCGGTTGATGGCAACGACCTCGGCCAGGTCGCTGCTGCCGGTGCCGCAGTTCAGGCCGGCGAAGATACCGGAAGACGCCCCGCCCTTGCGGGTGAAGAACCCGTGACGGATCGGTTTCAGGAGAGGAGAGGTGATGATCTCGAGCATCAGTCGAATCCCGGTGGCGGCGAGCTGCCGTTGGGGTGAATTGCCATCGCCTTGAACAGCCTTCCCATTTCCCGGGGGTGGGTCAAGCGTCGATGCGCGGCAACATGCGACTCCAGCGCCGGGCCGGCCAGCCGCCGCGCCAGCGCCTGCGCCCGGGCGGTGATCCCGAGCCGTTCAAGGAATACCCCCTGCTCGGTCATGGTGGTGACAGCGCAGTGCGGCGCGGCCAGGGCCAGCGCCTCGAAATCGACATGGGCGGTCAGGTCGGCCGTCCCCGGTGCGGCGAAAGGATCGACAAAGGCATGTCCGGCAAGCGCCTGGAACGTGTCGCCGCGCGAATGCCATCCGCCATAGTCGACGACGATCGCCGCGCCTCCGAAAGTGGTGATGCGGTCCGCGATCCCGGCCATGATCGCGGCGGCGGCCGGACAAGTCTCGACGACTTCGCCGGCCACGGTGTCCGCGAGGCGGGCGGTCAGAAGGTCCAGTTGCATCGGCGCCGAGAGCCCGGCCACCAGCCGGTCGCCGTCAAGGCCAACCAGCCGCTCTTGCCAGCCCGACGGGTGCCGCTGGAACTGGCGGATGGGCAGGGCGTCGAAGAACTCATTGGCGATCAGGAACAGCGGCGCGGCGGGCAGGTCCGTTACTGTCTCGAGCCAGGTGGCCTTGTACCCGGTCAAGGCCTCACGCTGTACTTCGCGCAGACGAGCCGACGCTTCGACCAGCGTGATCCGCGCGGCAGCGTGAAAGCCCGGAACGCCGCGCGTCGCCCGCAACAGGTCGGCCATCAGCGCCCCACGGCCCGGGCCCAGCTCGGCAAGCGTAAACGGTGAAGGCGCACCTTGATCAAGCCAGGCTTGTGCAAGGCACAGACCCAAGAGTTCGCCGAACATCTGGCTGATCTCGGGCGCGGTGGTGAAATCGCCTTTCCCGCCGAAGACCGGACGCGTGGTGTAGTAGCCGTAGACCGGATGCAGCAGGCATTCCGCCATGTAGTCGGCGATCGAGATCGGGCCGGTTTCGCGGATGCGCCGGATCAGGATGTCGCCAAGCGGTGTCACGCCTTGGCCGCGCGGGTCCGGGCCCACCAGATCACGGCAAGACCGACCGCCACCATGGGCAGCGACAGCAACTGGCCCATGCTGAAGCCGAAGCTGTCGGTCAGGCGGATGACATGGCCAAGCGGGTTGTCCGGGGTGATGTATTGGGCATCCGCCTGCCGGAAGAACTCGACGATGAAGCGGGCGATGCCGTAGCCGGCGAAGAACAGGCCTGCCGTCTGGCCCGGAATCTTGAGCCAGCCCCGTCGCCAGACGAGATACAGCAGAACCGAACCGAGGATCAGCCCTTCCAGCAGCGCCTCATAGATCTGCGACGGGTGGCGGGCGCAGATCGTCAGCACGCCGGGGCAGGTCTGCGCGGCCTCGCCGGGAAAGGCCACGCCCCAGGGCAGGGTGGTGGGCCGGCCCCAAAGCTCGGCATTGACGAAATTGGCGAGGCGGCCAAGGAACAGGCCCGGCGGTGCGGCGACGGCGATCGCATCGGCGGCCGAGGCGACAGGAATTCCCTGATGGCGGCAGAACAGCCAGACGGCCGTGACCACGCCAAGGAACCCGCCGTGGAAGGACATGCCGCCTTCCCAGATTTTCAGACTCTCGAGCGGGTTCGCCAGGTAATAGCCCGGTTGATAGAAAAGAACGAAGCCCAGCCGTCCGCCCAGGACGATCCCGAGGATCACCCAGGTCAGCAGGTTTTCCAGTTGCTTTTCTGTCATCGGCGCCCCGTTGCGCCACAGCGACGGGCGCCGCAGGAGGGCGACGATGATCCGCCAGCCGATCAGGATGCCGGCGATATAGGCCAGCGCATACCAGCGCAGGCTCAGCGTCATCCCGAGGATTTCGATCGAGAAGACCTCGTTCGAGATGTTCGGGAAGGAGATGTAGCTCATCGTCGGCTCCGTTCGCGGGCGGCCTGCGGTTTGTCCGGCGGGGCTGCGGCGATGTCAACCTTGTGCGCCGCCGCCGGGCGGACCATATAGATCACTGCCGCGCGATGGAGGCCGCCATGCAGACCCGCAACAAGTTCTTCGACGACATGTCGCAACTGATGACCAATGCCATGGGCGTGGCCCAAGGCGCCAAGACCGAGGCCGAGACGGCGATGAAGGGTTTCATCGACCGCTGGCTGGCCGACCGCGATTTCGTCACGCGCGAGGAATTCGACGCGGTCAAGGCGATGGCCGCCAAGGCGCGGGAAGAGAACGAGGCGCTGAAGGCACGGCTCGACGCGCTGGAGGCCAAGAAGAAGTGACGCTCAGGGCGCGGTAAGGCCGACAGCCTCGTCTGCAACCGAGACCGACTTGATGACGGCAAACATCCGGTCGCCCTCGACAAGCTGAAGGGCGGTCAGCGAGCGGCGCGTGATCCGCGCCAGGATGCGGTCCTCACCTGCCGAAAGCTGCACCAGCGCGCTTGCGCCACCGTCGGCGCGCAGCGCGGCAATGGTTACCGGCAGGACATTCAACGCCGAAATTGCCTCGGGTTTGGTCCGCGCCAGCATCACGTCCTGCGCCGCGATCCGCACGCGAACCTTTGCGCCAATCGGTCGGGCGATCTTCGGCAACCAGAGCGGGCCGGCTTGGGACTCTAGGCGGGTCAGCCCGTCCGGCTCATGCGCCGCGATCGTCGCCATCAGAAGCGAGCCGGCTTCGCGGATGCCGAGCGTAGGTGCCAGATCAGGATCCGAGAGCATCCCGGCTACCGGGCCGGAGCGGACGATGCGACCCTCTTCCAGCAGCACGATCGTGGTGGCAAGGCGCGCGACCTCGGTCAGCGCATGACTGACATAAAGGATCGGCAGATGGGTCTCGTCGCGCAGCCGTTCCAGCCAGGGCAGGATCTCGGCCTTGCGCGCGGCGTCGAGCGCGGCGAGGGGCTCGTCCATCACCAGCATCGCCGGAGCCGACAGCAGCGCCCGCCCGATGGCCACGCGCTGCTTCTCGCCGCCTGAGAGGTGCGATGGCCGCCGGTCGAGCAGCGCGGTCAGGCCGAGTAGATCGACCACCCGGTCGAAATCGGCGCGCTTTGCGTTCGGTGCGAACCACTGGCCGTAGCGCAGGTTCTGGCGGACGGTGAGGTGCGGGAACAGCCGGCCTTCCTGGAACACATAGCCCAGCCGGCGGCGGTGCGGCGGCAGGAAGATACCGCCCGCACTGTCGAGAAGAACCGCGCCGTCCAGAACGATCCGGCCCGCGTCCGGGCGCAGAAGCCCGGCCACGGCATTGACCACGGTCGTCTTGCCAGAGCCCGACCGGCCGAACAGCGCGGTCACCCCCTTGGGCGCGTCAAAGGCCACGTCGAGCGAAAAGCCGGGGAAGGCGTGACGAAGCGCGACGGAAAGGGTCATCATGCAGCGATCCGGCGGGCCACGGCGCGGGCGAGCCATTCCGACAGGAGCAGCGCCAGCATGGCGATGGCGATGGAAATGCCCGCCAGCCGCGCCGCCTGTGCATCGCCGCCCGGCACCTGCAAGAGCGCATAGATCGCCGAGGGCAGGGTCTGCGTCTCGCCGGGGATGTTCGACACGAAGGTGATGGTCGCACCGAACTCCCCCATCGCCTTGGCGAAGGCGAGGACCGCCCCGGCAAGGATGCCCGGCAGGATCAGCGGCAGCGTGACTGTCAGGAACACGAGGATCGGGCGCGCGCCAAGCGTGGCGCCCGCCTGTTCCAGCCTTGGGTCGACCGCTTCGATCGACAGGCGGATCGCGCGGACCATCAGCGGAAAGGCCATCACCCCGCAGGCCAGGGCCGCGCCGGTCCAGCGGAAGGCGAAGACGATGCCGAACTGTTCGAGGAAAGCCCCTGCCCAACCCCGGTGTCCGAAAGTCAGGAGCAGCAGGTAGCCGGTCACGACCGGTGGCAGGATCAGCGGCAGATGCACCAGGCCGTTCAGGATCGGCTTGCCCCAGAACTCCTTGCGGGCGAGCAACCAGGCGACGAAGATGCCAAAAGGCAGGCTGACCGCCGTCGCCCAGGTCGCGACGCGAAGTGACAGCCGCACGGCTTGCCAGTCGGCAGGCGAAAGCCAGTCCGTCATGCCCAGGCGCGGCTCCCTATTTGAGATCGGTGAAACCCTGCGCTTCGAATACCTTGGCCGAAGCAACACTGGAAAGGGTCTTGAGGAAATCCTCGGCCGCAGGCGAGGTCGAAGTTGCGACGATGGCCGCCGGATAGATGATCGGCTTGTGGCTGTCGCCGGGGAAGGTGCCGACAACTGAAACCTGGTTGTCGGCCTCGCTGTCAGCGACCGCGTCGGACGCATAGACGATGCCATAGGGCGCCTCGCCCAGCTGCACGAGTTGCAGCGCCGCGCGCACATTGTCGGCCTGGGCGACCGATCCCTGGACCGAGGACCACAGGCCCAGATTGGTCAGCGCCTCTTTCCCGTATTGGCCGGCCGGCACGGAATCGACCAGCGCCATCGACAGCTTGCCGCCCTTGAGCATCCCGGCCAGGTCGAGATCCTTGCCGATGTCGACCTTGGGCGCATCCGTACCGTGGGCGATCAGCACCAGCGTGTTGCCAAGCAGGTCATGCCTCGTCTCGGGCTTGATCAGGTTGTCCTTCTGCAGCGTGTCCATCCAGTTCACCGCCGCCGAGATGAAGACATCCGCCGGGGCCCCTTCCTGGATCTGCTTGGCCAGAACCGAGCTTCCGCCATACGAGATCTTCGCGGTGTTGCCGGTCTTGGCCTGCCAGTCGGTCGCGATGGTGTCGAGCGCGTTCTTCAGGCTCGCGGCGGCAAAGACGGTTATATCCTCGGCTGCGGCTGCCAGAGGGGCGGTCATGCCCAGGACCAGGGCAAGGCCCAGTGTGGCGCGGCGGGGCATGGTCAGCATCGGGAACTCCGGAGCGATATGTATCGTCGAACATATCTACCGGGGCGGGGCAGCCGTGCAAGCGTTATTTCTCGCCGGGAATATCCTTGAGCAGCTGCTGGATCGCCGCGATGTGTTCTGCACCCGCTGTCCGCGTGATGTCCTCCAGCGCACGGAACTCGGCCAGCACGGCCTTGCCGGTCTCGGTCAGGTGCGCCCCTCCGCCGCCCGCGCCGCCGCGGGCGCTGTCCACCACCGGCTGCGCGAAGGCCGCATTCATCTCCTCCACCAGCATCCAGGCACGCTTGTAGCTCATCCCCATCGCCCGGCCCGCAGCCGAGATCGATCCGCTGTCACGGATCCGCTCCAGCAACTCGGCCTTTCCGGGGCCGATCATGGCGCTGCCGAAATACAGCCGCAGGCGCAGGCGGGGCTCGGGACGGGGCTGGGTACTGTCTGTCATGGGTGAATTTTCCCCTGTGCCGTGCCCATTGCAAGTGTCTTGGTCCACCGCGATGATCGGGCACGCCCCAGTCGGACCACATGATGCCACCCAAGCCAGCCGACCCGCTCCTGATCCTGCTCCACGGCTATTCCAACAATGCCGGCGAGCTTGCCTGGCTTGGCGATATCTTCGCCCAGCATGTGCCACAGGCGCGCATCGCCCGACTGAACGCGCCCTTCCCGCATGAGGAAGGCAGCGGCGGCTACCAGTGGTACAGCCTCGCCAGCGTCACCGCCCGCAATCGACGCCCCCGGGTGACGGCGGCGCGGGCGGCCCTCGATGCCCTCTTGCGGGAGACGATCGCCCAGGCCGGACTGGCGGATCGGCTGGACCAAGTCGGACTGGTCGGGTTCTCGCAAGGGGCGACAATGGCCTTCGATGCCGTCGCCTCGGGCCGGTGGACCGTCGGCGCGATGGTGACTTTCGCCTGCCGCGTCGCGACGGCGCGCCCATTCAGGCCGCGGCCGGAAACGCCGATGCTGATGGTTCACGGACTGGAGGACGAGGCCGTTCCCGCCTGGAACAGCCTCAAGGCCTGGGGTGACCTGCACCGGGCTGGACATCCGGCTGACCTGGTGGCCTGCGCCGGTGTCGGCCATGACATCAGCCCGGCGGCGGCGGCTTATGCGGCGGAGTTTCTCGCAAGGCATCTCGCCTAGAGCGATCGGTCAAAGGATCGGGCCGAACATCGCCAGCGCGTTGTTCCAAAGGCGCGTGGTGATGTGCCAGTTCTCGACGACCTGCGGCAGGACCGGGTCGGACTGCGCTAGATAGTCGTGCTGGCGCGCCCGGATCCGGGCTGTGATCGTGTCGTCGACCAGAAGGATGTTGTTCTCGAAATTCAGCTCGAAGCTGCGGCGGTCGAGATTGGCCGAGCCGATCAGCGCCGCCTTCCCATCGACGGTAATCGACTTGGTGTGCAGCAGGCCTCCCCGGTATTCGTGGATGCGGACACCGGCCTCGATCAGGTCATCGTAGTAACTGCGGCTCGCCGCCCCGACCAGCCAGGAGTCGTTGCGCTCGGGGAAGATCACCGTCGTCAGGACGCCGCGCCGGGCGCTGGCGCAAAGCGCAGCCTGGATCGGTTCGTCGGGCACGTAATAGGGCGTCGTGATGATCAGCTCATGCCGGGCCGCGTACATGAGCGAGGTAAAGATCTCCGGCATGGCGGTCGGGCGGACAGTCGGGCCGGTCCCGATCGCCTGTGCGGCGAAGCCGGGCTGCTCCGGCGGCAGCGGGTCGTCGAAGAGGAAGGTCAGGTCCTCTTGCGTCTCTGCCATCCAGTCGACCGCGAAAAGGTGCTGGTTCTGGCGCACGACCGGACCTTCGAACCGCAGCATGATATCGACCCAGGGGGCGAACTTCGCCTTGGGCAGGAAAGCCGGATCCGCGCAGTTCTGGCTGCCGCAATAGGTGATGGCATTGTCGATCACCAGGATCTTGCGGTGGTTGCGCAGGTCGATCCGGCCCTGCGTGACGCGCAGGAGCGGGTTGCCGATGGGCAGCGTCATCGCAAGGTGGATGCCCGCCTCCTTCATCGCCTGCCAATGCTCGGACCGGATGAGTTTGCGCGAGCCGAGGTCATCGGCCATCGCGCGGCAGGTAACACCACGGGCGGCGGCGCGTTTCAGCGCTTCGGCCATTTTCAGGCCGTTGGTGTCGGGCAGCCAGATGTAGAAGGCAAGGTGGACATGCGCCCGCGCCGCATCGATGTCGGCGATCATGGCGTCGATCGTGCTGTCCGAATCCTCCATCAGCGTCGCGCGGTTGCCCGGAACCGGGGCAAAGCCGCTGATCGACTGGCCGATATGGAACAGGCGTTCGAATTCCGGGCCGACCTCGGGCCAGCGCGTCGTGCCATCAGGGACGCCGACAGTCGCCGGATCGGGAAGCATCGCCTCTGCCGCACGGGCGCGGGCGACTCGCTTGCGGCCGATATTGGTTTCGCCGAACAGGACATAGGCCAAGAGCCCGATGACCGGCGCCATGATGATGACCAACGCCCATGCCATGCGCGCCGCGGGTTCCCTGCGCGGGCGAAGCAGCGCGCGGGCGACGAAAAAGGCCTGCAAGGCGACGTGAAGGACGACGAAATGCCAGGTGGGCTGGTTGGTCAGCCAATCGAACATGATCCGGTCGCTCTCCAGCCCTGTCTTCCCAGGACTGTTATCGGCGCGACCGGCGGCAGCAATCAAGCGTCTGTGCGCAACATTTCCGGATTTTCGGAAAACCTGGAGCGGGTAGCGGGAATCGAACCCGCCCCATCAGCTTGGAAGGCTGAGGCGCTACCACTACACCATACCCGCGCTCGAAGCGGCTCTTACCATCGGGTTCGGCCGGGCTCAACCGGAAAGGCTGGCCCGGCCGCGCACGTATCGCGTCATTTGCGGGTGATGCGTCCGTCAAGAGCGGGCGTGTAGGGCAGGTGTGCCGCCAGATAGTCCGCCGTCACGTCGGCAAGATCCGGTCCGAAGTCGTAGGCGTTCGGCGCATCCTTGAACATCGCGAAGCCATCGCCGCCGGTGCGGACGTAGTTGTTGGTTACCGCGAGGTAGGTCTTGCCGGGATCAATCGCCCCCCAACTTCCATCGGATTCCACCAGCACGTCAGACACGCGCGAGCCGACGGGCTTGGCCGGGTCGAAGCTGTATTTCAGCCCGGCGACCTGCGGGAAGCGACCCGCACCCTCTTCCACCTGCGACACGCCGTTCTCCAGCGCGGCGACGATGGTCGCTCCGGTCGTCTCGAAGGTCGACAACGTGTTCTGGAACGGCAGGACCGTCAGGATCTCACCCATGGTGATCGGGCCGGCATCGATCGAGGCGCGCACGCCGCCGCCATTCTGGATCGCGATGGTGACGCCCTGATCCTTCACCCGGTCGAGCATCGCCTCGGCCACAAGGTTGCCCATCTGGCATTCCTGCTGCCGGCAGGTCTCGCGCTGGCCGTCGATTGGGGCGGCGGCTTCCGCCACGACCTTGGCCCGCACTTCTTCCAGCGGCTTGGCCAGGTCCGCGACCTTCGCCGCATAGGTCGGGTCGGGCTTGACCGAGGCGTCGAGCAGGATCGGTTCGCCTTTCGCCGAGATCAGATTTCCGGCGTCGTCGAAGGTCAGTTCAAGATGGCCGAGATACTTGGAATAGGCATAGGCCTGCACGACCGGCACATCGGCGCCGTCGGGCCCCTTCACCTTCGTCGGATAGGGGCCGGCAGCATCGGGATCGTTCGAGGACAAATAGGTGTGCGAGTGCCCGCCGACGACCGCGTCCAGCCCCGGCACCTCGGCCGCGATCTTCTGGTCGCGGACATAGCCCAGGTGTTCCAGCGCGATGATCTTGTTGACGCCCTGCGATTGAAGCTCTGCGACCTCGGCCTTCAGGCTGTCGATGTCGTCCTTGAAGATCACGGTCGGACCGGGGCTTGATGTTTCCGGCGTGTCAGTCGCAAGGGCCGAGACTATGCCGATCTTCTGCCCGCCCACATCCAGCACGACGTGCTTCTGCAGGCGGCCGTTCAGCAGGTTCGACTGGCTGACATCGAGGTTGCCCGAGATGATGGGAGTGTCCGCCTTGTCAAGGAACACGGCAAGCCCCTCGGGGCCATTGTCGAATTCATGGTTACCGACCGCCATCGCGTCGAAGCCGATCATCGCCATGAACCCGGCCTCGGCCGCGCCCTTGTACTGGGTATACATCAGGCTGCCTTGCGACTGGTCGCCCGCATCCAGCACGATGACATTGCCGCCCGCCTGGGTGATGCCATCTCGCAATTCGTTGATCTTGGCAGCCAGCCGCGCGACACCGCCAAAGCACTTGCCTGCCGCGTCATCCTCGGTCGTACAGGTCGAGTCGAACTTGCTGATCGGTTCGATCCGGCTGTGGAAATCGTTGATGTGCAGAATGTGAAGCGTGTAGTCCGCCTGTGCGATCCCGGTGGAAAGCAAAAGGGCGGCCAAGGACAGGGCTGGTGCATTTCTCATCGGTATCTCCTTTGCGCAATGCGGGAAGGGTGCAGGCCGACTGTAACAGTGTCAAAGCATTAGGTGGCGGCACCGGCAGGCATTGACCGTTTCCCGCCGAAGGGGCATTGAAACTGCCATGCTGATCCTCAAGATCCTCCGCCGTGCCGAATGGGACGTCTTCCGCGCCGAAGGCGCGACGGCTGGCGCGCCGATTGATCTGGAAGATGGCTTCATCCATTTCTCGACCCCCTCGCAGGTCGCCGAAACCGCGGCCCGGCATTTCGCCACCGAAAGCAATCTGGTGCTGGTGGCGGTGGATGCGGACCGGCTTGGCGACGCCCTGAAATGGGAACCGTCGCGCGGCGGGCAGCTTTTCCCGCACCTTTACCGCGACCTGCGCCTGTCGGATGTGGTCTGGGACAAATCGCTGCCCCTTGGCGCGACGGGGCATATCTTCCCCGAGGGATTGCTGTGACGCTGATCGAGACTGTCGGCCTTGCCGCCCTGCATCGGCTGGACCCGGAAACGGCGCATGGCCTGTCGCTGTCGGCGCTGCGCTGCGGTCTGGTGCCCCTGCCGGGTGTCGTCGCCTCGCCGCGGCTGAAAACCACGGTTGCGGGGCTGGAGCTGGCAAACCCGGTCGGGCTTGCCGCAGGCTATGACAAGAACGCCGTGGCGCTGGCGGCGCTGGCGCGTGCGGGCTTCGGCTTTCTCGAGGTTGGCGCGGCGACGCCCCGCCCACAGCCGGGCAACCCCCGGCCGCGCCTGTTCCGGCTGAGCGAGGATCGCGCGGCGATCAACCGCTTCGGCTTCAACAACGAGGGGATGGCGGCGATTGCCACGCGGCTGGCCCATCGGCCCCGGACGCTGCCGATCGGGTTGAACCTCGGGGCAAACAAGGACAGCGCCGACCGCGCGGCGGATTTCGCGCGCGTGCTGACCGTCTGCGGCCCGGTCGCCGACTTCGTCACCGTCAACGTCTCCTCCCCCAACACCGAGAAGCTGCGCGACCTGCAGGGGCCGGCTGCGCTTTCGGCGCTGCTGGCCGGCGTGATGGAGGCGCGGGCGGGTCTCGCGCGGCCGATCCCGGTCTTCCTGAAGATCGCGCCGGATCTGACACCGGACGAGCTCGCCGGGGTCGCCGAGGTGGCATTGGCGAGCGGCCTGTCGGGCATCATCGCCACCAACACCACGCTGTCGCGCGACGGGTTGCAGAGCGGGCATCGCGGCGAGGCTGGCGGCCTGTCGGGCGCGCCGCTGTTCGAGAAATCGACCCGTGTACTGGCACGACTGTCGCTGCTGACCGAGGGGCGCCTGCCCCTGATCGGCGTGGGCGGCATCGGTTCGGCCGAGCAGGCCTATCAGAAGATCCGCGCCGGGGCCTCGGCCGTGCAGCTTTATACCGCGCTTGTCTATGAAGGCATCTCGCTGCCCGGCCGGGTCGCGCGCGGGCTGGATGCGCTTCTCGCCCGCGACGGGTTCGCCTCGGTGGCCGAGGCGGTCGGCAGCGGTCGGGCCGACTGGCTCTGATCAGGCGGCCTTCGCCTCGGCGCGGGGATAAAGCCACGCCATCGTGAGCCCGCGCGCGGTGTTCAGCACCATCAGCGCTGCCCAGAGGCCCTGGTTGCCGAACCGGGGCAGCAGGATTGCCAGCGCCACAGCATAAAGGGCGACCGAGGCCAGCATAGCATTGCGCATTTCGCGCGTCAGGGTGGCGCCGATGAAGATGCCGTCAAACATCCAGCTGGCGATGCCGATCATCGGCCCGATGGCGACCCAGGGCAGGTAGAGGCGCGCCTCGGCCTGAACCGCCGGGTCGGTGGCCATCAGGTCGATGATCGCCGGGCCGCCAAGCCAGAACGCTGCAGCGAGAAGGACGCTTCCGGCGACACCCCAGCCGCTTGTCACGATGGAGGCGCGGCGCAGGCCGGTCAGTGACCGCGCGCCGACCGCCTGACCAACCAGCGTCTCGGCGGCGAAGGCGAAGCCATCCAGCGCATAGGCGGTGATCTCGAGGAACTGGAGCAGAACCTGGTTGGCGGCCAGCGTCACGTCGCCTTCCCCTGCGCCAAGAAACACGAAGGTGGTGAAGCTGGCCTGCAGGGCGACCGAGCGGATCATGATGTCGGTATTGACCCGCGCCATCTCTTTCAGGCGGGCCAGATCAAACAGCCGGGCCAGATCGGAGACGAAGCGCCGCGCCAGTGCCGGGCGGCAAAGCCAGAGGCCAAGCGCAAGCCCCGTCCATTCCGCGATCAGCGTCGCGAGGGCCACGCCCGGCACACCCCAGCCGAGCCCCAGCACGAACCACAGGTTCAGCACCACGTTCAAACCGTTGATCGCCACCTGCTGCAGAAAGACCGACCGCGTACGCTCGACCGCGATCAGCCAGCCGGTGACGGCATAGATGCCGATCGTCGCCGGTGCGCCCCAGATGCGGATCGACAGATATTGGCGCGCCAGCGCCTCGACCTCGGGGCTGGCAGGTGCGATGCGGAAGGCGGCGCGGAACAGGAGCGCCTGGAACAGGATGAAGACCAGCCCCGCCGCTGCGGCGATCATCAGCGCCCGCAGCAGGACCGCCGCGCTTTCGGCCTCGTCTCCCGCGCCCTTCGCCTGGGCGACAAGGCCGGAGGTTCCCATCCGCAGGAAGCCGAAGATCCAGTAGACCGAGGCAAGGATCACCGCCCCCATGCCCACCGCGCCGATCGGCGCCGCCTGGCCCATCTGGCCCACGACCGCCGTGTCTACCGCGCCGAGGATCGGGATCGTCGCATTCGACATCACGATCGGCAGCGCGATCTTCAGCACACGGCGGTTGGTGATCGCCCCGATGCCGGAAGCGGACAGGGCGTCGGGCGGCTGCATCGGGTCAGGGCATCAGGAAATGCGCGGTCGCCTGCGCGAACAGGCGCGAGCGGCTTTCCTGCCAGGCCTCGACATGGACGCTCGCATAGCGTCGGCCCGATCGGTTGACCCGCGCCCGCGCGAAGGCGTCGCGCGGCAGGCCGGAACGCAGATAATCCACGGTGAAGTCGATCGTCTTGGGCATTGGCGGCAGCGAAGCAGGGGTCATGGTCGCAGGATCGAGCGTGCCGCTTTCCATTGCTTCCCACATCGTCGTCCACGACAGCTCGATGATTGCCGCCGTCTCGAGAAAGGCCGCGATGACGCCGCCATGCAGCGCCGGAAGCGAAGGGTTGCCGATCAGGCTGTCGGCATAGGGCAGGATCGCCGTCAGCTCGTCGCCACGGCGATCGAACCGGACGCCGAGGAAGCGAAGGTAGGGCACCCCCTTGACCAATGCAGCGAGCGCGGCATCCCGGGAATGCCGCCCGGGTGCCTCCCTGCGGCGCGCAGTCACCGCGACCCCTCCGCATGGACGACCGTGAAGGCACCTGTTGCGGTGGCGACCGGCGTTCCTTCTTCCTCGTCGCGGGCGATGGCGCGGACGAAGGCGACAGAGCGTGTCAGGTGATAGCACTCGGCTTCCGCCGTGATCCGCTGGCCCGGCGTCGCCGCGCGCATGTAGTCGATGCGAAGGTCGATGGTCGCGGTGCTGACCGGCGCGCTCGGGTGGCTGATCGCCGCCGCGCCCGAGGCGGTATCCATCAATGCCGATACCGCGCCGCCATGGATGACGCCCGTTGCCGGATCGCCGATGAACCGCGGGTCGTAGGGCATCGAGATAATCGCCCGCCCCTCGCCAATGGAGTCCAGCGTCATCCCGAGCGCCCTGGAATGGGGGATGGCCTGGATGAACTGGCGGGCGATGCTGTCGCGGTCGGTCATTGCGGTGCTCCTTGACCGCGACCTTCGCGCGGAGAAAATCGCTTCGCAAGGGCACATCAGCGCATTTGCCGCAACGGCGAAGCGATTGCGCGAGCGCCGCGCGCGGCCTAATCTGCGCCGCGGAGGGCGCCGATGGCCAATCAGGGTTTGCTCAGCTTCAAGGAGATGTGCGCGCGTTTCGATGTGACGCCGCGCACTCTTCGCTATTACGAGTACATCGAGCTTCTGCAGCCCGAGAAGGATGGTCGCGCCCGCTGGTATGGCCCGCGCGAGATCGCCCGCATGACGCTGATCCTCAGGGGACGCCGCTTCGGCTTCTCGCTTGAGGAAATCCGCCAATGGCTGCTGATCTATGAAACCGAAGGAACGCGCCCGCAGATGCAGGCGCTGGTCGCCCTTGCCGATCGCCAGCTTGTCGAACTGCGCCGCCAGCGCAGCGAACTCGATTCTGCCATCGCCGACTTGGAGGCCCTGCGCGAGACGGCCAATAAGGCCTCGCAGGTCTGAAAACCCGTCCTTTGCCCTCCATCGTCGGGTAGGCGGCACGACAGATTCTTGCGCTTTCCCCTACGTCAGCATCCCTGACATTACGTCATTTCCGAAGTGACGCGACGTTCCATTTACGTCAACCGGAAGCGGGCTGGTAAGGACAGGTCAAGCCCCCATTTGAGCCGCGTTCAAATCGAAACATGAACGTGGAGTGAAGGAATGACGACCGAGACGATGACCATCCGCGAGATGTGCGATGCGTTCGACGTGACGCCGCGCACCCTGCGTTTCTACGAACAGAAGGAGCTGCTCTTTCCCGTCCGCAAGGGGACGAAGCGCCTGTTCACGAAACGCGATCGCGCCCGACTGAAGCTGATCCTGCGCGGCAAGCGCTTTGGTTTCAGCCTGGAGGACATTCGCCAGCTGCTCGACCTGTATGACCGCGACGGCGGCGGGGCGCTGCAACTGGCCCGGACCTACGAGATCGCCAAGGCGCGCCTGTCCGAGATGGAAGCGCAGCGGGCCGAGCTCGACCAGTCCATCGCCGAACTGAAGGGGCAGCTGACCTGGGGCGAAGAGGCACTTGCCGCCCTATCCCGCGACGCTGCCTGAGCCTGACCATGCCAAGGAGGAATGCATGACCAGTTACACCCCGCCCGTTGCCGACATGCAGTTCCTGCTGCACGAGGTGCTCAAGGTCTCCGAAGCCGGAATACCCGGCTATGGCGACCTTGATGCGGGCTTCACCTCGGCCGTGCTGGAAGAGGCGGGGAAACTGTCGCGCGACCTCCTGGAGCCGCTGAACGCGGTCGGCGACCGCGAGGGTTGCCGGCTGGAGAACGGGATTGTCCGCACGCCCGCCGGCTTTGCCGAGGCGTTCCGCACCCTGCGCGAGGGCGGCTGGACCGCGCTCGACTGCGATCCTGACTATGGCGGGCAGGGCCTGCCCTACCTGATGCACACGGCAGCGAACGAGTTCTTCGTCAGCGCCAACATGGCCTTCAACATGTATCAGGGCCTGACCCATGGCGCCTATTCGGCGATCCATGCCCACGGGACCGAGGCGCAGAAGGCAACCTACCTGCCGAAGATGGTGACCTGCGACTGGACGGGCACCATGAACCTGACCGAGCCGCATTGCGGCACCGACCTTGGCCTGATGCGCACCAAGGCCGAGCCGCAGGCGGACGGCAGCTACCGCATCACCGGCCAGAAGATCTTCATCTCGGCCGGCGATCACGACATGGCCGAGAACATCATCCATCTGGTCCTTGCCAAGGCCCCCGGCGGCGGCGAGGGGACCAAGGGCGTCTCGCTTTTCATCGTGCCGAAGGTCCTGGTGAATGCCGACGGCTCGCTTGGCGCCCGCAACGCTGTGTCGGTCGGCAAGGTCGAAGACAAGATGGGCATCCATGGCAACGCGACCTGCGTGATGAACTACGACGGGGCGAAGGGGTTCCTGCTCGGTGACCTGCACAAGGGCATGCGGGCCATGTTCACCATGATGAACGAGGCGCGTCTTGGGGTTGGCCTGCAAGGCTATGCCGTGGCCGAGGCGGCCTACCAGAACGCCGTGGCCTATGCGAAGGACCGCCTGCAGGGGCGCGCGATCACCGGCGCGGAAAACCCGTCCGGTCCCGCTGATCCGCTGATCGTGCATCCCGACATCCGCCGCAACCTGATGGACCAGAAGAGCTTCGTCGAAGGCGCCCGTGCCTTTACCCTCTGGGGCGCCTCGCTGATCGACCGGGCGCACCGGATGGATGACGCCCAGGCCGAGGGGCTGATCTCGTTGCTGACCCCGGTCATCAAGGGCTTCCAGACCGACAAGGGCTTCGAAATGGCGGTGGCCGCCCAGCAGGTCTATGGCGGGCATGGCTATATCGAGGAACAGGGCATGTCCCAGTTCGCTCGCGATGCACGGATCGCCATGATCTACGAAGGCGCGAACGGCGTGCAGGCGCTGGACCTCGTCGGCCGCAAGCTGGCGGCGGATGGCGGCAAGCATGTCATGGGCTTCTTCGAGATGGTTAAGGGCTTCCTCAAGGAGAACGAAGCCGACGCCAGGCTGAAGGCCGGTTTCCTCGACCCGCTGAAGTCCGCCTCGAAGGACCTGCAGGCGGCGGGCATGTTCTTCATGGCCGAGGGGATGAAGGATCCCAATGCCGCGCTCGCCGGGTCCTATGATTTCATGCACATGATGGGCCACGTCTGCCTTGGCCTGATGTGGGCGCGCATGGCAAAAGCGGCCTATGCGGCGCTCGACACGGGCGCGGGGGACCGCGACTTCTACGAGGCCAAGATCGCGACCGGCCGCTACTACATGACCCGACAGTTGCCGGCGACGGCCATGCACCTTGCGCGGATCCAGTCCGGTGCGGAACCGGTCATGGCGCTGGCGGCCGAGACCTTCTAGGCTCGACCTGGCTCTGAGGGAGGATCACATGCCAAAACGCTTTCGCCTCACCCGCCGCTTTCCGGTCGCCATGACTGAAGACGGCTATCGCCGGCTCAAGCGGTTCGCCGACGAGGCGGGGCTTGAAGAGGGTGAGGCGCTGTCTTTTCTCTTCGAGCATTTCGACAGCGTGATGGACAAGGATAACCTGACCCACCGCCTGCGGCTGTTCAATTCCGAGCTGGACGAGCGCAAGCGGTGAAAGGCACGGGGGAAAAGATGGCGGCAAGGCTGCGCCCCGGCCGTACGGCGCATTCGACGCCGATCCGGTCCCTCGACCTCCGGCCGGGGCGGCTTCTCCTTCGGCGGTCATCGGCTCCCCAGCCTGGACCGCGAGTCGGAGACTGGTTCAACTAAGTTAAGAAATCGTTGTTCTGGGAGGGACGGATGGTCGCGAAACTCTACTGCTTCGGCGAAAGCGGCAATGCCTACAAGGTGGCTCTGGCACTGACCTTCACCGGCACCCCGTGGGAGCCGGTTTTCGTCGACTTTTTCCATGGCGAGGCCCGCAGCCCGGCCTTCAAGGCGATCAACCCGATGGCCGAGGTTCCGGTCCTGATCGACGGCGACCTGACCCTGACCCAGTCCGGGGTAATGCTGGACCATATCGCGCGCAAGACCGGCCGGTTCTACGGCACCGGCGAGGCCGATCGCATGGAAGTCCTGCGCTGGCTTTTCTGGGACAACCACAAGCTCTCGGGCCAGATCGGCACCACACGGTTCCTCGCCAACTTCCTGGCCGAAAAGAAACGGCCGCAGGGCGTAGTTCCGTTCCAGCAGGGGCGGCTGAAGGTGGCCTATGGCGTGCTGAACGACCACCTTGCAGGTCGCGATTGGATCATTGGCGACGGGCCGACCATCGCCGACTTTTCCTGCTGCTCCTATCTCTACTATCCCGAACCCTTCGGCTTTTCCCGCGCCGACTGGTCGAACATTGACGCCTGGCTGACCCGCATTTCGGAGCTGCCGGGCTGGAAGCACCCTTACGACATGATGCCCGGCAACCCTTCCGACCGGGCCTGAGGAGACGAGTTATGACCGAAGCCTATATCTACGATGCCGTCCGCAGCCCCCGTGGCAAGGGCCGCCCCGACGGCAGCCTGCACGAGGTCACCTCGGTCTCGCTCTCGGCGAAGATCCTGAATGCGGTGAAGGAACGGAACGGGCTTGAGGGGCACGCGGTCGAGGATGTGATCTGGGGGAACGTCACGCAGATTGGCGAGCAGGGCGGCTGCCTGGCGCGGTCGGCGGTGTTGCTGTCGGACCTCGACGTGTCCATTCCCGGCCTGTCGATCAACCGTTTCTGTGCCTCCGGGATGGAGGCGGTGAACCTCGCCGCCAACCAGGTCCGGGGCGGTGCCGGGCAGGCCTATATCGCCGGCGGGGTCGAGATGATGGGCCGCGTCGCCATGGGCTCGGATGGTGCGGCGATCGCCGTCGATCCGTCGCTCGCCATGAAGACCTATTTCGTGCCGCAGGGCATCTCGGCCGACATCATTGCCACCGAATACGGCTTCAGCCGCGATGACGTCGACAGCCTCGCCGTCGAAAGCCAGCGTCGCGCGGCCGAGGCGTGGAAGGACAACCGCTTTGCGAAGTCCATCGTGCCGGTGAAGGACCAGAACGGCCTGACCATCCTGTCCCATGACGAATTCATGCGCCCCGGCACCGACATGCAGTCGCTCGGCGCGCTGAAGGCCAGCTTCAAGGACATGGGCGAGAGCATGCCCGGTTTCGACAAGCTCGCGATGATGAAATACCCGCATCTGGCCAGGATCGAGCATGTCCACCATGCCGGGAACTCGAGCGGTATCGTCGACGGCGCGGCGGCGATCCTGATCGGCAGCAAGGAATTCGGGCAGTCGCATGGGCTGAAACCCCGTGCCCGCATCCGGGCGACGGCCAAGATCGGCACCGATCCGACGATCATGTTGACCGGGCCGGTGCCAGTGACCGAAAAGATCCTCAAGGACAGCGGCATGGCGATCTCGGATATCGACCTGTTCGAGGTGAACGAGGCTTTCGCCAGCGTCGTGCTGCGCTTCATGCAGGCCTTCGACGTCGATGCGGGCAAGGTCAATGTGAACGGTGGTTCGATTGCCATGGGTCACCCGCTTGGCGCGACCGGCGCGATCATCATCGGCACGCTGCTGGACGAATTGGAACGCTCGGGCAAGGGCACGGGTCTTGCCACGCTCTGCATCGCCTCCGGCATGGGGGCGGCCACGATCATCGAAAGGGTCTGAGAATGCCGAAGCTCGATCTGACGAAGGTGCCGGTCAAGACCGGATCGATCTACCCGTCGCCCTATGCCGAGATGATGGCGGGCCGGTCGTCGCTGCGCCTCGGCGATGCCGGCGGGCTGACGCAGTTCGGCGTCAATCTGGTGATGCTGGAGCCGGGCGCGGTGTCCAGCTTGCGCCACTGGCACCTGAACGAGGACGAGTTCGTCATGATCACCGAGGGCGAATGCGTGATGGTGCAGGACGAGGGCGAGACGGTGATGCGCCCCGGCGACTGCGCGGCCTTCCCGGCGGGCAGCACCAATGGGCATCATTTCATCAACCGGACCGACAAGGTGGCGAAGTTTCTTGTCATCGGCACCAAGGCTAAAAGCGAGGTGGCGACCTATTCCGATGTCGATCTCAAGGTCGAGATCGAAGGTGGCAAGGCGCGCTTCACCTACAAGGACGGGACCGACTGGACGGGGCCGCGGTGAAGGTCGATCCAGCACAGGCACCCGTCAGCGGCGAGAACGGCGTCAGCACGCAGCACCTGTCGGTCGCGGGCGGGTTGACCCAGTTCGGCGCCTATGTCGAGACGCTGGTGCCCGGCGCCTGGTCCTCTCAACGCCACTGGCACGACCACGAGGACGAATTCCTGTTCGTTCTGGAAGGCGTGGCAACCCTGCGCGATGACAATGGCATGACCGATCTGCACCCCGGCGACGCGGTGTGCTGGCCGCATGGCAATCCGAACGCCCATCACATCACCAACCGCACGGCCGCACCGGTGCGCTACCTGATCCAGGGCAGCCGCGTCGCTAGAGACACCTGCCGCTATCCCGACACGGGCCGGACGCTTATCAACGGCGACACGCGCTGGAAGCTGGTCGAGGCGGACGGGACCGTCGTGCGCGAGGGCGATCTGCCCGCGGAACTGCTGAACCTGCCGCCGGTCTGGGGAACGCCCTTCGATCCCGCGACCTCGCATCCGCAGGTCTTTCCCGCGGCTGACGCCGACTGGCAGGACGATCCGGACACCGCGCACCCGATCCTCGGGACCGGCCCCGGCCCCTACCGCTATCGCCTCATCTCCGACCTCGGCGGTCTCAGCCAGTTCGGCGCCTTTGTCGAGGAATTGCCGCCCGGGTCCCGTTCGGGTCGCCGTCATTGGCACGAGACCGAAGACGAGATGATCCTCATGCTCGAAGGCGAGGCGGTTCTGGTCGAGGACCACGAAACCGTCCTTGTGCCGGGCGACATGGCCTGCTGGCCGGCGGGTGTGGCGGTCGGCCACCGGCTCGACAACCGCTCGCATCTGCCGGCGCGATACCTCGTCATCGGGACGCGGCATCAGCGCGACCGCATCCACTACAACGACCACGATCTCATCACCGAAAAGGACGGCTCTTTGCGGCACTACTTCCGCCGCGACGGCAGCCGCTATGAACAAGGACCCCGATCATGACCGATTTCACCTCAGTCACCGACGCCGATGGCGTGGCCGTCATCACCTGGGACGTACCGGCCAAGTCGATGAACGTCATGTCGATGGAGGCCTTCGACCTGCTCGACCGCCTGATCGACGCGGCGCTGGCCGATCCGGCGGTGAAAGGCATCGTGATCACTTCGGCCAAGAAGGACTTTGCCGGGGGTATGGACCTGAACGTCATCGCCCGGATGCGCGAGGGTGGGGCGCAGGCCCTGTTCGACGGGCTGATGGGGATGCACCAGGTGCTGCGCAAGATCGAGCGGGCCGGGATGGACCCCAAGACGCTCAAGGGCGGCAAGCCGGTTGTCGCGGCATTGCCGGGCACCGCGCTTGGCATCGGTCTTGAACTGCCGCTGGCCTGCCACCGGATCATCGCGGCGGACAACCCCAAGGCCAAGATCGGCCTGCCCGAGATCCTTGTCGGCATTTTCCCCGGCGGCGGCGGCACCACCCGTCTGGCCCGCAAGATGGGGGCGATGATGGCGGCGCCCTTCCTGCTGGAAGGCAAGCTGTCCGATCCAAAGGCCGCGAAGGCCGCGGGTCTGATCGACGATGTCGTGGCCCCCGAGGATCTGCTGACCAAGGCCAGGGAGTGGGTGCTGAACGCCAAGGACGCCGATCTGGTGAAGCCCTGGGATGCAAAGGGTTACAAGATGCCCGGCGGCGCGCCCTATCACCCCGCAGGTTTCATGACCTTCGTCGGCGCGAACGCGATGGTGATGGGCAAGACCATGGGCGTCTATCCGGCTGCGAAGGCGCTTCTGTCGGCGGTCTATGAAGGCGCGCTCGTGCCTTTCGACACCGCGCTGAAGATCGAGGCGCGCTGGTTCACCAACCTGCTGCTGAATCCGTCCTCGACCGCGATGATCCGGTCGCTCTTCATCAACAAGGAGGCGCTGGAGAAGGGCGCGAACCGCCCAAAGGTGGCCGACCAGTCGGTGAAGAAGCTGGGCGTGATCGGCGCGGGCATGATGGGGGCGGGGATCGCCTATGTCAGCGCCAATGCCGGGATCGAGGTCGTGCTGATCGACGCGGCGCAGGACTCGGCCGACCGTGGCAAGGCGCATTCCGCCGACCTGCTCGACAAGGGGATGAAGCGCGGCAAGGTCACAGCCGAGAAGAAGGCCGAGGTGCTGGGCCGCATCACCGCGACGACCGATTACGCCGCGCTCGCTGGCTGTGACCTGATCGTCGAAGCGGTGTTCGAGGATCCGAAGGTCAAGGCGGACGTGACAGCGAAGGTCGAGGCGGTCGTGGGGCCGGACTGCGTCTTTGCAACCAACACCTCAACCCTGCCGATCTCTGGCCTCGCCAAGGCGAGCCAGCGGCCCGCGCAGTTCATCGGCATCCACTTCTTCAGCCCCGTCGACAAGATGAACCTTGTCGAGATCATCAAGGGCAAGCAGACCGGCGAACTTGCGGTGGCCAAGTCGCTCGACTTCGTACGGCAGATCCGCAAGACGCCGATCGTCGTCAACGACGCGCGGTTCTTCTATGCCAACCGCTGCATCATCCCCTACATCAACGAAGGCATCCGCATGGTCGCCGAAGGAGTCGAGCCGGTCTTCATCGAGAACGCGGCGAAGTTGATGGGCATGCCGCTCGGGCCGCTGCAACTTGTTGACGAGACCTCGATCGACCTCGGCGTGAAGATCGCCAAGGCGACGAAGGCGGCCATGGGCGACGCCTATCCTGATGGCGCCGTGGACGAGGTGCTGTTTGCAATGGCCGGCGAGGGGCGGCTTGGCCGCAAGTCGAGCGCCGGCTTCTATGCCTATGATGCGGCGGGCAAGCGCGAAGGGCTGTGGGACGGGCTGGCCGCGAAATGGCCGGTTGCCGACGGCCAGCCGCCGCTGACCGAGGTCGAGCATCGCCTGCTGATGATCCAGTCGCTCGAGGCCGTGCGGGCGCTGGAACAGGGTGTGCTGACCGATATCCGCGAAGGCGATGTGGGCGCCATCCTTGGCTGGGGCTTCGCGCCTTGGTCGGGCGGGCCGTTCAGCTGGCTCGACATCATCGGCGCGGCTCGCGCGGTCGAGATCTGCGACGCGCTGACGGCTGCCCATGGCGACCGCTTTGCCGCGCCTGACCTGCTGCGCGAGATGGCGGCGAAAGGCGAGAGCTTCTACGGCCGCTTCGCGCCGGCGGCCAAGGCCGCCTAAGGGTCGAAGCGGTAGCCAAAGCGCCCGATATCCTCGGCGCAGAGGCGGGCCAGAAGCTCTGCCGTCGCCGGATCGTAATACGGCCGCCAGTCCCGCTGGCGGTCGCTTTCATTGGCACGGGACAGGGGGGTCAGGCGGAAGCCAAGATGCGCCTCGAACGGGGCGATATCTTCGTCCAGATGCTCAAGACGGGCATAAAGTGATGCGCGCTCGGCCCCGGTCCGGTCGCGCAGGTAGGCACCATAGGGCCAGGCGGCGAGGCTGGCCTGCGTTTGCGGATGGGCGAGGAAGCCCGTGAAATCATGGGCTTTGGCCAGACCGACGGCGGGATGCGCAAAGGATTGCGCCCGCAGCCAGTGAAAGTAGCTGACGGCGCGATCCCACGGATTGCGAACAAGAGTTAGGGTAAAAGCTGCAGCCAGATCGTCATCGCTGACCAGCCCCGCAATGTCGGCGAGCGTGGAGTGCTTCCACAGACGCCCGGCGCTCTTGGCCCCCTTCAGCCGCCCGCGCCGCGCCCGGGCCTTGGGTGTGTCGCCGATCAGGAAGTCGTCCTTCATCGCCCGCGCTTCCAGCGCCAGTGTCAGGGCCGTGCCGCCGGTCTTGGGGATGTGGACGAAGATGTATCGGCGGCCGGGCGAGATAATCATGGCCGCCCCATCTCAGACCACGTTCGGAAGCGGCCGCCCTTCGGCACAGGCGATAAGGTTGTCCACGGCCATCAACCCCATGGCGGTCCGCACCTCAAGCGCGGCGGTGCCCAGATGGGGCAGGAGGGTGACGTTGTTCATCGTCAGCAAACCCGGCGTCACCTTCGGTTCGTATTCGTAGACATCAAGACCGGCCCCGGCGATCTGCCTGCCCGCCAGCGCCTCGACCAGCGCCTCCTCATGCACGATGTCACCCCGTGCGATGTTGATGAAGATCGCCCCCGGTTTCATGCGGGCAAAGGCACTTGCGTCGATCAGGCGCCTTGTCGCTGGCGTCGCGGCGAGCGACACGACCACCACATCCGCACCGAGCGCGTCCTCAAGGGAAACCTGACGGGCGGGAATGCCCGGATCGGCGACGGGCGAGCGGTTGTAGAAGATCACGTCCATGCCGAAGCCATGATGACACCGCCGGGCGATCGCCTTGCCGATCCGGCCCATGCCGATGATCCCAAGCGTCTTGCCGCCGATGTGCAGGCCGAGAAGCTGCGTCGGATGCCAGCCGTCCCATTTGCCCGCGCGCAGGAGCCGCTCGCCTTCGCTGGCCCTCCGCGCGGTCATCAGGATCAGCATCATGGCGATGTCGGCCGTGGCCTCGGTCACGGCGCCGGGCGTATTGGTCACCGCGACCCCGGCCGTCCGTGCAGCGGCAACGTCGATATGGTTGTAGCCCACCCCGAAGTTCGCGAGCAGCTTTGCACGCGGCTGCGGGACATCTGCGAAGACCTGCGCAGCGAAGGCATCGCCGAGGGTCGGCAGAACCAGGTCGTAATCCCGCAGGGCCGTTCGCAGCTCCTCGGCAGTCAGCGGCAGCGTCTCCTGCCGCACCACCGTGTCAAACCGGGCGCGGGCCGCTTCGATTACAGCATCAGGCAATGGCCGGGTGACGAGGAGACGCATCAGAAGAGCCTTCCGCCAAGTGGAACCTCGTGGCCGGGGCCGATCAGGACCACCTCGCCATCCTCGTCAGGCACCCCGAGAACCAGCACCTCGGACATCACCTTGCCGATCTGGCGCGGCGGGAAGTTGACCACCGCCAACACCTGCCGGCCGATCAGCCCTTCGGGTGAGTAGTGCCGGGTGATCTGGGCCGAGGATTTCTTCTCGCCGATCTCCGGCCCGAAATCGACCCAGAGCTTTATCGCGGGTTTGCGCGCCTCCGGGAAGGGCTCGGCGCGGGTGATGCGGCCGACGCGAATGTCGACTTTCAGAAATTCGTCGAAACTGATCGTCACTTGCCCAGCTCCCGCCCGCGATCTGCGGCAGCCTTTACGGCCTTCCTGAGCAGCGGCGGAAAGCCGGTCTCTGGGTCCATCAGCACCTTCAGCGCCGCTGCAGTCGTCCCGCCGGGCGATGTGACGTTCACCCTCAGCTGCTCGGCGCTTTCCGGGGCGCGATGGGCCAGTTCCCCCGCGCCGGTCACGGTCACCCGTGCCAGCTGCATTGCAAGATCGGGCGGCAGCCCCTCGGCCACGCCGGCGGCCGCCAGCGCTTCAATCAGGTGGAACACATAGGCCGGACCCGAGCCTGAAACGGCCGTGACCGAATCCATCTGGTGCTCGCCCTCCAACCGCACCACTTGGCCGACCGCGGACAGGAAGGTCTCGGCCGTCGCCAGATCCTCTTCCGTCGCGGCGGCGTTGCCGGTGATGGCAGTGATGCCGCGCCCGACGGCCGCCGGGGTGTTCGGCATGGCGCGAACCACGGGCGTCGCCGCCCCAAGCACCCGCTCGTAAAACTGGATCGGCGTTCCTGCCGCGACCGAGACGAACAGAGTTCCGCCCCCGCCTAGCGGTGTCAGCACCGGCAGCGCGTCCGACATCATCTGTGGCTTGACCGCGACGAGTACGATCGCCGGGCTTTCGGGGAGCCCCAGGTTGAGATGCGCGCCCTTGGCGGCAAGGCCCTTCAGCCAATCGGAGGGATGCGGATCGAGCACCCAGACGGCGCTCAGCGCCAGACCTTGCCGCAGCCAGCCTTCCAGCATGGCGGATCCCATCTTGCCGCAGCCCAGAAGCACCAGCCCGCGGCGGTTCACCTTGTCGAAACTCATCTGCCTTCCCCGATCATCCGGGGGCAGAGGTTAGGCGCGGCCGTAAGCCTCGGCAATGGCGACTTTCATGGCTTCTGCCGGCGTCTTCTCGGCCCAGGAGACAAGCTGGAAGGCCGGATAGAACCGCTCCGCCGCCATCACGGCGCTGCCGATCAGCCGGTCGATCTGCTCGGGCGTCGCCACTTGCCCGCCCGACAGCACGAGACCGTAGCGCCAGACCATCAGCTTCTGCTCCGCCCAGAAGGTGAAGGCGCCGGTCCAGACCATGTCGTTGCAGCGGTTGAGCACGTCGTAGAACTCGCCCATCCGTAGGTCAGGCGGCTCCATCTCGAAGGTGCAGATCAGGCGCAGCGTCTCGTCCTGCGCCGACCAGGCGAGCGTAAGCGAATAGGTCCGCCATTGCCCCTCGACTGCCATCGCGATCTGGTCGTCGGTGACGCGATCGAACTCCCAGTCATGGTGTTCGGCGAGCGTCTCGACGATGTCGAT